>SDBS01000413.1_pt1 | contig 40749 bp, 34 predicted proteins | sample 2277091 | NCBI WGS metagenome assembly SDBS01 (sample SAMN10404972, study PRJNA504765) | marine sediment metagenome | isolation source: marine sediment core GS10_PC15, 163 cmbsf | place: Arctic Ocean: Southern Knipovich Ridge | collected 2010
TTATATACCATCATCGACAGAAGGAGTAACAAGCCCCATAACAACAGCGGGAGCTGTAGCCCTGGATTATGCCGGTGTTCTTGTCGGACTGGTACTGTCACAATTAATACGAGAGGGGGCACCGGTTATTGTCCCTGGTATGTCACCGGGTCCGCTGGATATGCGTACGGCCGTTAATCCTTATTGTGATCCTGAACAGGGAATAATGCAGTCAATGGCCAAATTTTATGGCCTCCCGATGTTCTCACTCGGAGGGGCCTCAGAGTCCAAAGCAGTGGACCAGCAGGCCGCTGCTGAGGCCTCTTTGAGTCTGTTATTTGAAACTCTTACTGGCAGTGACCTAATCCACGACCTTGGCTATCTTGAATCAGGTCTAACATTTTCTTTTTCTCATTTGGTCATCTGCGATGAGATAGTGAATTGGATTAAAGCTTTCACGAAAGATGTCAAAGTGACTGAAGAGACTTTGGCTTTAGATGTTATTGAAGAAGTCGGGCCCGAGGGCAACTATTTGAAAACAGAACATACCCGTAAGCATTACAAAGAACGTTGGTATCCAAATCTCTTTGAGCGAGATACGTATGATCCTTGGATCGCAAAGGGAGGGAAAACACTCGTGGAACGGGCTGCTGACGAAGTTGACCTAATTCTATCTGAGCATGAACCTGAGTCTTTGCCCTCCAAGATAAAAGAGAAACTCAAGAGAATAGTCCATAAAGCCAGCTAGATATCCTGTTTCGGCGGCTGATTAAATTCCGCTCTTCTCTTTGAACCTACGGAGGGAGTTGATTTCAACTCCCAGAAGCTCTGCGATGTGGAATTTGGTCTCCATCCCCTTGACATAGCCAGGCGGAGGATTGATCAAACCCAGCTTCAAGTCTTCTCTGCGTTCCGACATCACGAGTGGATCGCTCAGTTCAAGAGGTGAAACGTTCAGTTTGCCGGCCACGTACTCTTTGGCCTCCTTGATTCTCATGCCCCGGGTCATTTGCATGCGAGCTACCAGATCTCCGGCAGTGCGCATCCCGCCCATGCCCGATGCGATTGCGTGAGTCGCGGCCATGCCGAGAATATCTCCCACGCCCACCTACAAGCCGTCGAGGCGAGTGATCTCAATCACGGCTTGGCCCGCTCTCGAGACTGCATCAATGGGGACGAATGGCGTCACTGGTAAACCCCCGACACCCATTCCCATGTTGGCATGAACTGGGATGTTCGACTGTTCCACACAGATCTTCAGAAACGTGACGACACGCGCAATGTTCCATGCACAGGTTTTGCTTGTATTGGTGTTAACGACGGGTCCGAAAATCGTAACTCCCGCCTTCTCTGCAAGCTGGACCTGTTCATGAGGATACAAACCTGCCAGACGGACATCATTGTAGGCCAATTCACCGTGCATACCCAGGACAAACTCGTTCGACATGCCCATCTCGACACACAAATCCGGATACTTCTCCTTTAGGATTTCCACCGCCCGCAGAGCGGCCAGAAAGTCAGGATCACCTGCAGAGCCTGTGGTATCGATGTCGATGGCGTCCACGCCGGATTCATACAGCTCGCTCGCCACATATACCATGTCTTTGACCGCATACTCGATGGCTTCTTCATGAGCATCTCTGGCCTCCTCGAGATTGCCTTTGACCATGAGCTCAGAGGGATTCTGGACCGGTCCCTCGGGTCGGTAGTACAGGCCCAGATTGGGCATGGCCCCGTAGAGTACGGGGACAGTTGTGATCAGCAGGGCGTGCTCCAGGACATTCCGCTCGTAGCTGATGACAGGCTTGACAGCCTTAAAGCTGTAGTCGTTGTGTCCAAGTTCTACAGTATCGGCACCCAGCATTCTTTCGAACAGTTGGAGTGATTGCGTCCTGTCGATCGGAGTGAGTGTGCGCTGCACTTCACCACAGGTGGAATCATAGGTGAAGACAACTTCGTTTCCCATCTCTACCCCCGCCGTCCGGGAAGGGGAACTGTAAATATCGAAAAGATGATCCAGTTCCTCCTGGGTGAGTACAGGGATTTTTCCTCTCTCGGCCGCATCTTGTGTTCCCTCTTCAAACTCTCGTTTGAGGTCGCCCTCATTGATCTCCACAAGGGAGCCGTCTCCCATTCTCGTTCTGATTTTCTTCATTCCTTATCACCTCCTATCTTTATTAAATTCTTTACGATGACCTTTCGTTCGTCCTTGCCGCACCAGAAGATTATATTTAGTATTCACTGTAAAAATGATCTAACTCGTCTCCTTTCTTAGAAATGAACCACGGTGCTGGCTGAAGTGTGTTTTCTGGTACTTCGTGATTTTCCACTCGGGAATACTGCATTTTCTGCAGCTCTCGAAGTACCATTTATTACGCAGCCAGCGAGCGGCCCGACTTCGCTTGGAATGTCGAACCATAAATGTCTTATTACAGTGAGTGGTGACCTCCGCAAAAGATCCCTTGACAGTAAAGGTTTTAATCCCGTGCAGAAGACCATTCCGGGATGGCCACAGTTTGATCTTTTCGACCAGTATGAAAAAATCGACCTGTTTGCGGATGTATTTGTCTTTTATCTTTTTGGCGGGGAGCCCGGGAGTCGCACCCGGCTTCATAGATTTAGGGTCTATGCGATCCATCCGATCTGCCCCCCATAATTATTATTCGATCCATCGCAAACAGCTATGGCAAGCATTGCCGCTGTTCCCAACTGGAGAGGATCATGGATAAGGCGCCCTTTAACAAGGGTTCGAGCCTTATCGCTCAAACCGATGGGTATGCCGCACGCTGCAATGATGGTTTCCGGTTTGATGTGTTCGTGATGGATGATATCAGGAGCAGGGGAGGCATCGAAGAGGAGTGTGTACCGGTCTAATGCATCGGATAGATTTTCTTCTCGTTTGATCCTGTATTGGTCAATGAGAGGTTGGACTTTTGAGCCATCGATATCAAAAACGCCCACGTTGGCTCCAAGTCTATCGAGAGCACACAAGGCATTCTTTCCCACCCGGCCCGCACCAATAAGAAGTATGCTCCGCGCTTGAAGCCCACCAACACAAGCATCGAGGGCATGGGCATAACTCCAACCCGTGGCAAGGTCGTTGTCAACGACCCGTTTATGAGAGAGATTAATCGCGATAAAACGGTTGTCATCTGCTAGAAAAAAAATTGAAGCCCCTTTTTCGATTCCTTCGGCAAGTCCTGCGGCGTCACATTTTTCCGTGACAAAACACGGGCAGCCCAAGTGTTCGATGATACTTTCAACGGCCCGTGTGAATCCCCTGATCACGCCTCGGCCCGCTGTGACTGGAACCACGGCAACACATTCAGAGCGAAAAGACTCACACAGGGTCTCTTCAGATAAACCGGCTGCCTTGGCGGCGATTTGTCTCAGAGTAAGGCCTGATATCTGTACGAGTTCGAGGTCGTAAGCCGCGATGGTCTCATCCATTCCTGAGATCCACTCACTGCTTAAACGTGTCATATCACACCTGTTCCGGATGCGCTCCTGAACACTCTCGCAGCCCGAAAGTTCCACAAATTGTTTCAAGAACACGGTGGTGCTTTTGGACGACCTCAGCTTTGGTTCTCCCCGTTAAAATTAAAGTCGCCACCCAGCTTCGATGATCCGGATTAAAATCGGTGAGAGCCTCATCGGCCCCGAAAAAATCCTTTTGATAACGAAGAGGTCGCGCCTCTGAAATGATATGTTCACCCAACACTTCTAATGTATGGGGACTCACTTTGATATGCTCATAGATGACTGGCCTCTCATTCACGATCGGAAGTATAACAGGAATTTTCTTTCTGTTGAATACCTCGTATAGAAGCTCGAGCATATTGATGCCGGATGATTTAAACACTACTGTGGGCGTCTGGCTGGGCAAGCGGGCATCGATTTCCAGGATTTTCAGCTCATTCTTATGCAAGATAACCTCAATATCCATAATTCCCTTTAGGTTGATATCTTCAGCAACGGCAACGGCGATTTCATCGAATCTGTTCGCTAGAGCCTTCGAAAGGCCCGCTGGGGCGATGACTCTTTTGCAGTCGAAAATCTTGTCGACCTCGATGATCGTGGGTTGAAGTGAACGGTAATTTCCGTTTACACCGACAACCTCCAAGGAGTAGGAGGGGCCCTCCAGAAATTCTTGGATAACCCAACTCTCGCTAGGAGGATGTTTTTCTTGATTGAATTCCGCCCATTCCCTCTGATTGTGGATCTTTCGAATCCCTTGACTTCCACTCAGTTCTGATGGTTTCATGATTATGGGGAATCCACATTCAGGGTAGGGCTGGGGAGCAGGGAGACCCATCTCCTTAAAAAGCGCATCAGACTTGTGTTTGGACGAAGTGGTTGCATATGCCGAATCATCATAGGCTAATGGATATTTTTTTCTTTTTGCCAGGTCCATCAAAGATTTGAGAGCGTCATGGTTTTCCAATGCAGGTATTATGAGGTCCATATCCCTGAAAATAACCGACATGTCCGAAGTGTCCTTCGTGACGTCTGACTGGATAAAGGACTGGACAAGCCCTCTCGCTGGAACGTGTGGATCTCGGTCGATGAGCAAAACCTGGCATCCCGCTTGTTGTGCAAGATAAGCCGCCTCAACTCCTTGCAGCTTTCCACCGACGACAGCTACCTTCATGCGACTGCCTCGGAGTCCGTCGGGCCACAGGTTAGGGCGACTTTTTCCCTGCAAATCCATTGAAAATAATCTTGATTCATGGCAACTTCTATCCCCATCTTATCAAGCAGGGGAGCCACACCTGGAACCGTGCGAAAACCTTCGTCTATTCCGAGAGAAGGTTGAGATACGCCCGATAGTCCGAGTCTGGGTGGGATCAATGAGGTGATAACATTTGCGCCTGCCTCCAGCCGCTCTTGGAGGAGATCAAGGCCGTCTACGTCCAACGAAGCAGGAATCAAACGTTCCGGAAACACAAGGCGGAGCACTGCGATGGCCATCAGCTCTCTCAGTCGAGAAGGGGATTTTCTGTCATACATCGGCGTTCCCATCTGAGGGACAAAGCTCATCACACGGGCCTGTGAGGCCCCCAATGACTTGATCACTTCCATTGAGTCCGCAATATCCGAAGAATTTTCTCCCACACCTGTCATAATTCCTTCTTCGATCAGGAGTCCCAAACGTCTCGCCATGATTTTACTCGAAAGACGTGAGTCATAATCCTGTTCCGATCGTAGCGATGAGAACAGTTGCCGGTTGTGAGTTTCCTGGTAGCAAGCATACCAGTCGACTCCTGCCATAACAAATTCCGCTAACACATCTTTTGAAACAACTCCCGGTGAGAGCATGAGGGGTAAATCCGTTTCTTTCCTCACCTTTTGGATCGTTGTCAGGAGGGAATCAAATCCGCTTTTTTTCTTGAAGTAGAAAGGATCTTCTCCCATTGTCAAATCGATCAGATGGACTCCGGATTCTGCAAGCAGACCGGCCGCCTCGATGATTTCTGATTCACTTTTTCTGTACCTCTGAGCCAGCTTATTGGATGTCCGGAATGTACAGAATGTGCAGTTGTTCCGGCAGTATGTGGAAAAATAGACAAAACCATAAAGAAAGACCTTTTGTCCAAAATATTTGGCTCTCAAATACTGCGCTGTTTGAAAGACTTGAGATGTCTGATTTTCTTCTGTCAGTCCAAGAAGATATGTGATTTCTGATACGGAGAGAGGTTTTCTTTGCAGAGATTTTTCAAGGATGTCTTCGAGCTTTATGAGTCGATCGCTATTATCCATACCTCATTGTCCACAAATCTCGGTCGAAAAGAGAAAATTCGACCTATTTTGAGCCGACCAAACGTAAAGCTTTCTCAACGGCATCGTTTGCGTCCTCGCCAAAGGCATCAGCTCCGATCCTATCGGCCCACCGCTGTGTGATCGGAGCTCCTCCGACCATTGTTTTAAAGCGGTCTTTGAGACCTTCTTTGAGGAGTTTCTCCTCCAGCGTTTTTTGCCCGATCATAGTTGTTGTCAAGAGAGCACTTGTTCCGATAATATCCGCCTCGACTTCAAGGGCTTTATCGATAAAATTCTGTATTTCGACGTCATGACCTAAATCATAGATTTCGAAACCATTGACTTGAAGAAGCGAAATCACTAAAAATTTTCCAATGTCGTGAATATCCCCCTGTACTGTTCCAATGACGACCTTACCTCTCTTCTCTTGAGCTGACTCGGGCATTGATTCTGTAAGGATTTTGTTTGCAACCCTCATCGCTTCCGCGGCTGCAATGAGCTGAGGCATGAATATCTCCCCTCTCCCGAAAAGGTCTCCGATCTGACTGATCCCATCACGGAAGCCCTTTGTGATGAATTCTAATGGATCAAGACCTTCCTTAAGGCCTCTTCTGGCGACGTCTTCAGCCTTATCTCTGTCATGATTCAGAATGGCAAGTTTGGCTTCTCGAAAAAGCTCTTCTTTGCTCATTATGCAATCTCCTCCGTTTGTGAGTTGAGTTTATACTCATTTTCTGCCCACTCATTTCGGAGAGCAGAGTATGCTCAAATGTTCAGCCGTTCTCCATCCAGGTAAACAAGGGCTCGGCCGGCTCGCTGGATATTTTGGAAATTTTCCCTGACCATAAGGAGCCTTTCCAGCCCGAATCCGATGCCGACCCAGGAATCCGTGATTCCCCAGTTTGAATCCAGGGGGTGAGGCCCCATGGCCCCCGAGGCCACTTCGAAGTTAGAACGGACGTCTATGGTTTCGCCGTAGACTTCGCTCCGGTGAGAGACAAAACTGTATTCCGCGATACCGCTCGCCTCCATGATGATTGCTGCGAGTTCCTCTAGTCTTTCTCTTCTGCTAGCTTCGGCCAGGCCGAATTCTACGAGATTTAGCATGGTAAATTCATTGATATGGTGTCGGCCTTTGGTATCCTTTCTGAAACATGGGCCCACTTCAAATATTCTGACCGGTTTTTCCCAAATTTTATCGAGTTCCCTTAGAAGAAAATAGAGATTAGGGGCCAGCATAGGTCTCAGACACTTTTTCTCATCGACCCAAAAAATCTGCTTGAACAATTCATGGCCTGGCCCGATCGACATCTTTGCGATGGATTCTTTTGAGATGAGAATTGGTGTGAGTACCTGGACAAAATCATGTTTCATCAACGTCTTGACTAGGATTTCCTCCAGCTCGCACAACCGCGGACGTCGGCTCTTGGTACGCATATTCTGGAGATTCTGATGGCCTTGACGAATCAGGTCTCGCTCAAATTTGAAAAATTCCTTATTCCGTTCCTCAGAGCCAGAAAATTGCTTGTTGAGCACGGACTCTGCCCCATTGAGTTCCCTCAATCTTTGCATCTGGCTGGTTGTCCAGCCGCATACGTTTGATGACATCACATGTCTAATGACTGGGGAGGTTCACATCATTTCTCTTTTTTTTTACATAAATTGGTCTATTTTTTCAAGGGCAAACTTATCTCGGGTAATGAAGGCATGTCATTTCTTTGGGCATCTGACAGCATGATCTCCTTGAGAGCGTTTTGAGTTTCTTGATCAGGAAGAGCAGGCGGATTTGTTTGTAAAAGGTTTTCTACCTCTTCTTTGGCCCGGTCAGTTATTGATTTTCTTCCCTTGGATACCCAGCTGTCATATGGCTCTCGATCGATCAGCTTGGGGAACGTGTGTTCCTCCCTGTACCATTTTCTCGTATGAGGCATGGAGAGAAACTGTGTGTCGGCCGCGAGATCCTTGAAAATATCCAGAGCGATCGGATCATCGCGTTGTGCTATCCCTTCTATCAATCGATATGCCATGCCGCAGATCTCATTGTCAACCACCAGTTTTTCCAGACTCATGCATCTGATGAAATCCAGTATCCCAGCGCCGGAGATCACATTAACTCCGGAAAGCGCCGCCAGAATGGCGCCGATGCCGGTTTCAAATCCTCCCTGCGCATCATTGATTTTGGCATCGCTCATTCCCATGTAAGAGTGGGTAGGAAGATTGAAATGTTTTCCGATCTGTGTATAGGCGGAGTCGATCATCATGGTTTCGATAGCGCCGATGGGCGTTGTCCCTTTCCTCATGTCGAAGCTCACCGGACAACCCCCGAAAATGACGGGTGCGCCTTTTTTGGCGAGCTGGCAAATCACTAGCCCGGATAGGTTTTCAGCAACATGTTGGACCAGTGTGCCTGCGATTGTGACGGGAGAAGTGGCTCCTGTCATCCCCATGGATATCAGCTCAGAGGGAATACCAACCCGGGCGCTGTCGATCAAACTTTGGGCGGTCAAATTGCTCCATTTGAGAGGAGGGGAGGGGCAAGCATCGAATATAGCCAGAGGTTTTTCAGCAAGATTCTTTTCGCTTCCCCGAATGGCGACGAGCATCCTGTGCATGGGTTCGAATCCTTCGACTCGGAATGTCCCAGTGACTATGGGTTTTTTGGAGAAGAGGAGTCCGATGTAAAGTCGATAGCTGTCCGAAACGATCTCGGAAACATCCGTACTCAAAATTCCAGTGCTCTGGAAAGGGAGATGCTCGAGGCAGTCAACCAGACGGGCAAACCGGATCAGATCATTCGTGACGGCTTTTCTCTCCTGTTGAGTCTCGGAATCCAGTATCGTGACCGCCACTGAGCCTGTTGCAAAGTAGACTTCATCGCCACCGATTATATACTCGATTTCTCCGTCCCTGTCATACATTTTCAGGGATGGAGGTGTGGATGAAAGAGAGTTTTCAATGAGTTTTGCGGTGATTCGGACTCTTTGCGAAGATGCATCCACCTTCATTCCGGCCTCTCGAAATAGACCCAGCGCTTCTTGGTTCTCGATAAGAACTCCTTGATTTTCAAGGAGACTGTATGCCTCATCTATGATTTTTTGGATCAATTCATTATTTAAAAGCTCAAGCTTTGGTCTTAGTGTTTTAATCATGATTCCCCTCCATGGTTAGATCGTTCATAAGCTCATGCAAAGATATTGCATTAAACGGATCGATCTCAGGCTGTTCGAACATCTCAACTATTTTTCTGCCAGTTTTTTCGCTGCATCCACAGCCGTGAGGGCATTCTCCGAATATCCGTCAGCACCGATATCATCGGCCCATTTTTGGTTGACAGGTGCTCCACCCACCATGACTTTGAATCGTCCGTACATTCCTTTTTCCTTGAGGAGTTCGATAAACTTCTTTTGGCCGACCATCGTAGTCGTCAGAAGGGCGGATAAACAGATAAGGTCAGCATTCACTTCCTCAGCTTTTTCGATGAACGTTTCTAGTTTTACATCCGCTCCAAGATCGACAACGTCAAATCCATTGGCTGAAAGAATCGAGGCTACAAGGTTTTTACCGATGTCGTGAATATCTCCAGCGACCGTTCCGATCACGATTTTTCCCGTTGATGGCACGTCGATTTGAGCTTTTTCCAGCTCGGGCCGCAAAATTTTCATGGCCGCTTTCATGCATTCAGCACTTGCAATCAACTCAGGTAAAAAATATTCCCCTTCATCCCACAGTTGTCCCGCTTGCTGTATCCCAGGTATATATCCCTTTTCAATGACTTCGTTGAGGTCCATCTTTTCTGTGATCGCTCTTTGTGCTAGTTGTACGGATTCGTCTTTGTTCCCTTCCACGATCGCTTCTATGACCGTATTCAAAAACTCTTCTGTATTCATTGTTTCTTCTCTCCTCTCAAAGTAATCCTTGATTTTAGTCCTCTTACTGGAAGGAGGTCAAGATGATTCCCAGAAAAAGGACTCTTTCAATAACGCCCCCGTTTTGCATTTGAAGAATCATCTTGTATTGAGTTCTTCCATGAGCAGCTTTGTCAGGATCAATTCCATAGACCGTCGAAGAATTTCCCAGTCTTTTCAAGACGACTTTTTCACGATCTCTGACATCCGTGCAATATAGTCCGGATCTGTCCCGCAGCATCCCCCGATGATATCCGCACCGTTTGTCATGATCTGTGGGATAAATCGCAGATAATCCTCCATGCCCTGAGAATAGGCGACCTCGCCCTCTTCCGAGAGAGAAGGTTTTCCCGCATTGGCTTGAGCAATCAGCGGCAGTGATGTTTTTTCCCGCAAGATCTTCACCATCTTGACCATCTCTTCACTGTTAAGAGTGCAGTTAGATCCTACGACGGAAACGCCTTCTCGCTCCATTGTCTCCAGAAATTGGTCAACACTGTTTCCCATCAGAGTGAAAAAACCTTTAGGATGATGGTTGAAGGTCATTGTCAGGAAGACCGGCAGATCCGAAGCTTTCTGTGCTCCTCTCAACGCGCACAGGGCTTCATTCAGGTCATACTGTGTTTCGATAAGCAAGAAGTCTACGCCCCCATCAGTCAGTCCCCGAGCCTGCTCAGCATAGGCCTCTTCAAATTCCTCTTCGGAGTATTCTCCGATGGGTTTGAGGAATTTCCCTGTCGGTCCCATACTCCCTCCAAGATAACGTCCTTCCGGCTTCACCTTGTTCGCTATGAGTGCGGCTGTACGATTGAGTTCATAACATTTTTCTCCTAAGCCATGAGGACTGAGTTTTATAGTCGTTCCTCCAAAACTGTTTGTCAGGACGGCGTCCGCTCCGGCATCGTAATAACTTTTGTGGATCTCTTTCACGATATCTGGTTTTTCCTCATTCCAGGCCTCAGGGCAAGACCCCTGAGAAAAACCTCTCTTAATAAGTTCGGTTCCGAATCCTCCATCGAGAAGAAGCTTTCTCTCTTTGAGGAATTCGAGGATGGGTTGTGTCATTTTTTCCTCCCATTGATCAGTATTTAAGTCTTTATTTCCACACCGGTCGACGGATGAGCAACCGTTCGACCGATGCAAAAAACTCTTTGTTTGTATGCGGCAGAAACAGTGCCCCCGTATATTCATCGAAATATCCCGGCTCTGTATTCAATTCCAAATAGGTCATCATTTTTTCGAGCTTGTTTACCCGTTCCCCATATTGTTCGGAGAGAAGAATGAGTTGCGCTCCCTGAAGAGATGTGTTCCCCAGATAATGGAATTTGGTGCGCTCTATGTCTGGCAACAGGCCGATACGGACAGCATTTTCAGCATCCAGATTCTGGCCGAAACCGCCTGCAATATAAAAAGATTCGAGCTGATTGAAAGACAACCCCGCATGTTTGAGCAACAATGCACAGGCAGAAAAAACAGCACCCTTGGTGCGAATGAGATTAGCGATATCGTTCTCGGTGATAAAAAGGTCTTTGCCCCAGAAGGTGCGGGTGCTTTTTTCCACGAGAAACCCTTTGCCTGCCTCGTTATTCACGAGCCGGTCACCGACCTTTGCTGCGTTGAGCTTTCCGCCGCGGTCCACAAACCCATGGACGAACAGTTCGGCGAGAAGGTCGATGAGGCCGGAGCCGCACACTCCTTTCGGCCTGTCTCCCCCTATGACTCGGTATTCGACCGTTCCGTCCTCTCCGATTTTTAACTTGTCGATCGCCCCTGTTGTGGCGGGCATTCCACAGCGCGTGCCGCCTCCTTCAAACGCCGGTCCTGCCGAACAGGCACAGCTCATCAGCCATTCTTTATTACCCAAAACCAATTCACCGTTTGTGCCGATATCCACAAATACAGATATTTTATCAATCTGGGAGACAATTGGGGTGCACAACAATCCCGCCAGGACATCTCCACCAACATAGCTCCCCACAGAGGGTGCGCAATGGACTCGCGCTTCTGTGTTCGTTTTTAGACGAAGGTCCCATGCCCGAAGAATGGGTACGCGGTTCAGTGTCGGCACATAAGGCTCTTCGCGGATATATCGAGGATCAAGCCCCAACAGGAGGTGAATCATCGTTGTGTTACCGGTCAGGGAGGCAAAATAGATATTCGAGGCAGCACCTCCGCTGACCTTTATGGCTTTTTCCAGGAGATTATTGATTGTGGATATAATGGCCTCGTGAAGCTCCTGAAGACGTTCTGGTTTTTGGGCATAGTTGATCCGCGAAATGACATCCTCACCGCATCTGATCTGTTGATTGTAACTGGAAGCTGCTCCCAGAATTTTTCCGGTTTGAAGATCGATAACCTGAAGTGCGACCGTGGTCGTGCCAATATCACAAGCAATGCCGAGGAGATTCTTGCTGGAAGAGTGAGGGACCACATCGAGAATAGTCCATGACGGGCCATCTTTGAGAAGGATGACGTCGACGTGACCCTCTTTTTCTCGAACAGTTTGAGCAAGCTTCTTCAACACTGAATATACGCAATGGACAGCTTCAGAAGGCTTTGCTTTCTTGATTTCGGTCTCTAAAATCTTCAAATCGCTGTATTTGGCATCGAGAGTGGAAGGAGGTAGAGTCAGGGACAGCTTCTCGACAAGAGGGCTGACTTTGAAATCGGCGATAATATTTTCCTTTTGATCCCGGAAGGACCACATATCACTTTCGATGTTGAGAGATAATTCCTCGAATTCAGGAAGCTGGACTATGAGGTCAGATTCGATCGATGTCTGACAGGATAAAACGAAGCCTTGTTCACGAAGATTCTCGGGAAGGAATCCTGAGGGTTTGATCGTGGCAGCCCCTTCGATAACTTTGACGACACAATCCCCGCATGTTCCTTTGCCTCCGCAGGCTGCGTTCAGGGGAACTCTCGCTTGGCGGCAGGCATCGAGAAGGCATGTTCCCGGGGATACAATGATTTGAACGCCGAATGGCCGAAATTCAACCCGGAAGTTTGACCGTTCTGTACTCATGTCAGTTGCACATTTTTAACAAATGATGCAATATCAGAAGCCTCTTGGCAGCCCACTATGACTTCCCAACCGGGGAGATTCTCCTCCAGCTCGCCGCTGATTTGAGACACAAATCCGGGAATCACGATTTTCCTGGTTTTGACCTGCTGTTCAAAGCCGGACTCTCTAATAAATTTTGCGATAGTTTCCCCGACGAATTTTCCGGCTGCCCATGCTGTGAGCACGGATTGACCCTCTGTATCACAAACGACCAGGTGAGCGGAGACTCCGCTGTTTTCGATTTCGCCGGATACGATAAAATAGGTTAAGGAAAAATTTGTTGTGACAAAGACCGGTGATTCCGGCGTGGGCTCGCCTATAGGATAGACTTTGGCATCCACCTGAATGGGCTTTTGAGGGTCTGTGTATATGTTTTGCCGGAGTGTCAGAAGAGCGTAGAGCAGGGCTTTGTCGTATGCGGGAAGCACGATGATGGAATCATATTTGCACAGTGAGGCTGTGGCTTTAGCTAGTGCATCATACGTGTTCTCTGCAAAAATCTGTGTAAATAAAGGGTATCCGAAAGGCTTGAAATTCTTCTTCAGAGCGCTGCGCCTCAGAATGGTGTTGTATTGTAACCGGAGGCCTGTATTAGTCGTCTCCAAGTTCAGGATCAGATCCTGAACACCGGCCTGTTTTGCTTTTTCCACTCGAGAGGCCAATTCATCATAAGATGCGGCTGTGAGCACAATGGGGCAGTCATGGGTTCTAGCCAATTCCAAATCTGTTTGTGTGGCCTCTTGTCGCAAATAGATGGCTGTGCGTTCATCTTTGAGGAGCTCTACTCCGGCTTGTCTTGCTTCTTCGTCCTGGGTATCGAGAATGAGGGCTTTTCTTGATAACTGTTTCACGAGTTCAAGGATCTTGAGGAAAGTGGTCTTGTCTTGGGAGTCGTGCGTGATCAGGAAGAGGTCTGGTTTAAGCTCTTCACCCACTCTTTCCACACTGTATCCTTCAATGTCTTCGATTGTTTCTCTGAGACTCTGTTCCCCTTCGGAAATCCTCAGTTGGATCCCGATGCCGGGCTGGTGGAAAAATGTTTTTTCATGGCGAAACATGACAGTTTCATTACCCACCTCTAACGGATTCCTTCGTCCGATCTTAACCAGGCGGGTCGGTGGCTCGCTCGCCGCTCCCAGCGTTATTTTTGCCTCATCGGAGGCATGGGGGCACTCGCTGAGTTCGGCTTTTTTCTGGGCCAGTTTCATGGCGAACGCCATACAAGTCGGAACACCGCAGTCGCCACAGTTTGTTTTCGGCAGCAGTTTGAATATATCCAATCCTGATAGGGCCATCGTCATTCTCCTACCGTCGATTCGGACATTTCCTCGATTTTTGATTTTACAGTAGCAACAGTTTGTGGATGGTACAGGATCAGTAAATCCGCGCCTGCGGCGAGCAAACTCATAGCGGTGACGATCTCCCAGTAAGCTCCCCTTAGCGAAAGATCTCCCCAATCGGGGTAATCTTTTTCCGGTGCGCGTGTTTCCTTCACGCGAAAACTTTCATGCCCCGCATTGACCAACATCGGAAAGGACATCATACCGTCTCCGGCGAGAGCATCGATGCGAATTCTTTCCATGATCGAATAGGTATACTCCAACCCATATCCGAGGGCTCCGGTCAATGGATCCATCACGATCTTTTCCCGAGAAAAGTTCATCTCTGTCAGTAGTATGTTCAATTGCTTCGCAAGGTTGACGTCGATGGGCGATTGAGCGACAAGCGTATGGCCATAAGCAAGACACGCCGCAGCTATGGTTTTGTAATTGTCTTTCTCCACATAGCTGATGAGGCAGTTCTCTCCGGCTGTCACTTCGCAGACTTTTTTCATCACATCGTTGATCTTTTCATAATGACTATGACCAGTAATGATGATCGGCACGCCGACGCTATCGAGTACTGTCCTGACATCTTCGGCGGCTTCATCGGCGCTTCTATTCCCTTTTTCGGGATGTGTGCCATCGAGGCGGATGCTGATCATCTCCGCTCCATATTCCTCAACACATTTTTGGGCCATATCACCCGGATGATCGATGACATCCCCGAAATAATCGAGAAGGAGATCGGGGTACTTTTCAGGTTTTTTGTCGAAGACTTCCATGGCTACTCGAGGAGGATTTGGATGGTGTCCTTCAAAAAAATGGAAAGGCAACGCTGTGCTGCCTCCGATTTTTACCGTATGGGTACGCGTTCCTCCAAGTTCTGAGGTCGCCCCAATCGTTACCTCGAGCACCTTGCCTGTATTGGTTTCTTTTGGGATCTCGAAATTCATATGCTGTTTCGTCCTTTCAGAAATCAAGTTTATTCATGATTTGATCGACCGCCTGATATGCGGAAGAGTTCAACGAAATATTAAAAACCGGTGTTCCGTCACGGTCCATTTTGAGGAGGTTTGTGTCTTCTGGTATAATACCTAAAAGATGCAGTTTTTCCTGCTCGATAACGCTCCTGACGGATTCCGTTAGTGTTTCGGGCGCCCTGTTCAAGACCAGAAATCTAGTCCGAACACGTGTATCTAATTCTTCTAGAAGTTTGCTGATTCGCACGGCCGTCTGGATTCCCCGGGGCGATGCGTCCGAGACGCTGAGCAGATAGTCGATGGTCTGTGTCGTCCTCCTGCTGAGGTGTTCCATGCCTGCCTCATTATCGATAACGACATATTCATAATTCTCCCCAAGAGTATTGAGAATATCCCGCAGGAGGTTGTTGGCATAACAGTAGCAGCCCGGCCCCTCAGGCCGGCCCATGGCAATGAGATCAAAACATCGAGTCTCTGCAAGGCTGGTCTGAATTTTGTATTCAAGAAACTGTTGTTTTGTCATTCCTGAGGGGAGGTTGTTAACACATTTTTTCATCTCCTCTCTTATGGCTCCGACTGTATTGCTGATCTTGACACCGAGAATTTCGTTGAGGTTGACATTGGAATCGGCGTCTACAGCCAGAATGGATCCCGAACGGTGTTCATTCAACCAACGGATAACGAGTGCGGCGACTGTGCTTTTTCCGGTACCGCCCTTACCAGAGATAGCTATCGTTTTCATTTGTCTTTGGGTTAATTAAAACAGAGGATCCATGGATAAAGCTGGATGGTTCCTTTTGGTGATGAATTCCAGAACCTCCTCTTCTGTGGTCGCCACTGTATCGTCGGCGATTTTATCGCAGAAATCTTCGATGCCTTTCTGTCGGCCGATTTCGCGCAGTATAGATCCCAACTCTTCCTTGAGATTCTTGTTCATCCAAACGATACGCATGCCGCCCCCTTCTGCACTTATGAATTTATTGCTGCCGATATACTGCTTGCTGTGACCGATGAATCCCGGGGTTTGCGCTCCTCCTCCTACAGTCCCTGCGAGGGTCGAAAATTTCATTCCGCTCGGCGTCATGCCCGCGTAATCCCGGTAGACAACCATGATTCCGTTAGTCGAGGGTAAGATACAGGAGATGCACTCAAAGCATCCGCAGGATGTCATAGGATCTTCGATCATGCTGTAGGCGTTAAACCGTTCCAGTGTCTTGTGAGAGCTGTTGTATACGAACGTGTTTATATCCTCCCACTGTCCCTTTCCTTCATCCAGTGGGACTCCTTTTTTGATGGGTTGGTTGGGACCTGTGGGATTGATCTGGTAGGCCGCTTTTCCGTCGAGCCAGTTGTATGCCCCGCACAGGCCTGAACGCTCAGGAGTGATGATGCAAACGTGATTCGGGGCAAAAGACTGACAGAGGGTGCAGCTGTAAAAAGTCTCCACGGCCTCGTCCGTCATATCCGCAATGCGTGCATCCCTCTCGAGATAAACCTTGCGGGCGAAATCGATCAGCTCAAGTATTTCTTTTTCTCGAGTATAGACCTTAACCTGAACCTTATCGATGATTTTGCCGTATTCTCCATGCAGCTTTGCGTGGATAATGGAGCCAAAGTGCCCGAATTTGAATCCTTTGGCCTTGGCCTCCTTGCTGATGCGAATCCAGTTGATGTCACGCTGTCCCATATGGAAGACACCGTTCGCACAGTTGATAAAGTCATGGATCTGTCGCTCCAGGATGGGCTCAAAATCAGGCTGCATTTCCCGCCCGGTAACCTCGACCCAGATAGCGAGAGGAATTTGAGAGCCTTCGTCGATATCATCGATTTCCGGGCCGATCACTTCGATTTTCCCGTCCGCTACTTCCTCTAAACTCTTGGTAGTAAGATACTCGAAGCCGGGATTTGGCTGCCCTGCGAGTTCGACGTACATGTCGTCCTTTCGGACCCGCTCGCCTTGAAATGCGGGCCCGTAGGGGACAGGAATCGGAACCTTGGTGATGCTGACCTTCAGTCCTCTGACTTCGATCGCTTTGGCAACCATCTTGTCATGGGAGACAGGGGAAACGATATGCTCATATGTGCAAATTCCAGTGGGAAGTATTTGATCGATATCTGTATCGGCTATGGTGGGAAATCCGTAATTGATTGCGCCCGCTGCCTGGGCATGTTTCTCGTCATCCACCGGTCCGAGCGCGAGAACGAAGGCAAAGACTCTGTTTTTAGTATACCGCAGCACACGTTCGAAATCTCCCGGTTGGGCGCCGCCGAAGGAGAGTGCCACTCTTGTGGCAAATCCAAGAGCATGAACCGTCGCAGTGACATCGTTGCCAAACGGAACCAGTCTGGTCTCCCAACCCATCTGGATGCCTTCCTCTCGAAGCTGCTGTGCCATGGATTTTCCTTCCGATTCTGCAGACATGAAGACATAGAGATTTTTCTCTTGGAGTTCGCGTGCGATCTTGACAGCGATTTTATTGGTCGGGCAGTAACCCACACACGCGGCAAAACCGGGAGCTGTTCCGTCGACAAACTCGATTCCTCTTTCTCTCATGATCACATCATTCGCAGCTCCCAGCCAGAGTTGGTCCTCCGTAGGGTTCAGCGCCGTGAGATAGGGGAGGGGATTTAACGTGTATTTAATGGCTTCGATGATCTCGTCTGCAAAAAGAGCCGCCATACCTGCATCTAGAGTATGGCCAAGGTAGGGTAACCATAAATTCTCCTCTGGAATATCAGGAAGAAGATTTTTCGCCTCTTGAAGGAGTTCTGTCAGTCCTCTTAGGGTATCTATTTGCATTCCTAACATGCCATAGGAGATGGGCAGATAGTAACCTGTATTTGGAAATTCGACTTTTGTGTCCGGACCCTTCTCATCGATTGCCTGGTGCAGCTCTTTCTCAGCACGGGCAACCAACTTGTGGGCCCCTCGAATAGCTCTCGTTGCGATGATTTTTGACATATGAGTTCCTTCCCTTATCGTTTAAACATCCAACTCTCTTCTCATTTCCATGTCATAAAGTATTCGTTCTTTCGCTTTGCTGATGCCCAAATTTTCTCGTTTTTTATTGATGTGGTCGATGATCAACTCCGCCATCTTTCCTGGATCCGGCTCGACACCCCACATCCCTCCAAAGATTTGTTCAAACTCTCTGAAGACATGATCGCAGAACACGTCGCTGCCCGAGATTGGCAGACCCACTCCGAATACAGTGAAGACTCCTGAGGAGACGAAGTACTGCCCGATCGAAATGGCTTTCTCGCTCATCCATTCGGGCGCTGCCCCAGCCACAGGGAGGTCGCTGATATCCTCGCCAAGGCCGCCGATCTTCACCATCTCGGAGAGCGCGATCAAAATACGGCTGTTGTCCACACATGAACCCGAGTGAAGCACAGGAGGCATCCCCACGGCTGAACAGACCTCGGCAAGCCCTTTGCCCGCATATTTTTCTGCAGATTCAGGGATGAGCAAACCGGCTTTGGCACAGGCGATAGCCGAACATCCTGTTTGGACAACCAGGATGTCGTTGGCGATGAGCTCTTCGACGAGACCGACATGAACCTGGTCGTGAGTGACTTTGGGATTGCAGCAGCCCACGACTCCTGCCACCCCTCTGATCCGGCCGTTAATCACGTTGTCGTTGAGAGGCGTATATGAGCCCCTAAATTTTCCGCCGAGCATATAATTGATGGCCTCGTGGCTGAAGCCCGCGATTAGATCCATCTTCTCCTTTGGAATCTCGAATTTATCCCTGCTCGGAAAATTCAAGACCGCTAATCTTATGATCTCCTTGGCCGTTTGAAGGGCCCTTTCATGAGAAAAGGCGATGTGTTCGGCGCCTTCTATCTTCCCCTTTGGTGAGGTCGTGATGAGCTTTGTATGGTAACATTTACAAATTTCTGGCAATGAGGGCATGATGCACTGGACATCGACGATCATTGCTTCCACCGCGCCTGTGGCAATTGCCAGTTCCTGCTGGAGAATGTTGCCGGCAATGGGCAATCCATGCCGCAGCAGGATCTCGTTAGCCGTACAACAAATACCGCTGAGGTTTATCCCCGTGGCACCTTGTGCTTTTGCGAGCTCTAGAAGGTCTTTATCCTGAGATGCATAGACCAGGCCTTCTGCCAGCACGGGCTCATGGCCGTGGACGACGATATTCACATCCGTTTCAGAGAGCACTCCCAGGTTCACCTGTCCTCTGACTGGGGAGGGCGTTCCGAAAAGAATATCCTGGAGTTCCGTCGCCACCATCGAACCGCCCCATCCATCGGCCAAAGCGGCTCTTGCGCCCTGGAGCATAATATTCCTGTGGTCTTGGTCCACACCCATGCTCGTGCGGTGCATCACTTCGACGATTTCCCTGTCGATCCCTCGGGGCACAATGCCCAAATCCCGCCACAGGGCTAGTCTTTTTTCAGGCGCAAGGCGAGTGAAAGACACTTCTCCTGCCTGGCTTCCGAAATTTGCTAACGCCTTTTCTGCGACTTCAGCGGCGATGTCTTCTTTTTTCATGTTGTCCGTAGGAATATCCAGAACTTTAGCCACTTTCCGGAGCTTGTTTACATCTTTAATTTCATATCCCGATTCAGGAGATTGCGCGGCCAACAGCAGTGTTTTGGCCACACCCCGTCCGTGGTCGGAATGGGCAGCAGCCCCTGCTGCGATCATACGTGCGAAATTTCTTGCGACGATGACTTCTGCTGTAGCGCCGCAAACTCCTCTCTGAGGGCTTTTCCCTTTGGGATTGATGCGGCATGGCCCCATGTAGCAATTATGGCAACAGAGCCCGCTTTCCCCAAAACCGCACCGGGGTTTTTGTTGGTCTGATCGGTCCCAGACCGTTTCGATGCCTGCCTGTACGGTTTTTTCCAACATTTGATGAACTGTCTTGTCTCTGCTTTTGTCATCCATGACTTATTGCGCCTTCTTTTGTTGCAGATTTATGTTAACATTTTTCAGAAACTTTCACTTTATGATGCTGACCTCCGCGGAATCTTCATCCGCGGAGTATGCGGCTTACCTCAGCTAATGTATGAAAGACCTTTTCCGAAAGTTCAACCGAGAGAGAACCTGTCCCGCAACTCGGCGTCAACAGACATTTCTCCCAGATGAGATTCTCGTTGATTCCTTTGCTCGCTAAATGCGTTATCCTCTCCTTAAGTCTGGCGATTAAAGAATCTGCTGATTCCTCAACAATTTTTTCCGAGGTGGGCACGATACCCCAGGCTAAAACGCCTCCTTTCTCCAAGAACTCTTTTGTCTGGTCAGGGTAATAGGCAATTGTGTCCCCGAATTCGAAAGCGTCAAAGCTTATAATGTCCACACCCGCATCGATCAAGATGGGCCACTCTGTGTTTCCACAACAATGAGTACCAACAAGGGCGGTGTCCGCATGAACCGCTTCCACGACTTCCTTCAAGTCATGAACCACATCCTCTCTCTGGACACTGACATAAGTCGAGGAGCCGAAACCCGCAAGAATAGGCTCATCCACAAAGCATATCTGCCTGTATCCAAGAACTTTAAATCTATCCAGGAGCCATCGGGCTTTCATCGTGATTCCTTTGATGACAACGTCCCTGTAAACCTCGTTATAGTAGAGGGCTCTTTTATTCTCGTCCACAGTAGCCAGCCCGAACGTTACCGGACCTGTTACTTGACTTTTAATAAACTGAAGAGACTTAGGCCTGTCTACGCTCAGTCTTTTTTCCATGGCATAGATCCCGCGGCTGAATTCCGCAGAGATCTGGAAATGATCCAAGTTTTCTTCCATATAACTTTCATAGAATGTTTCCAGCTCAGTCGTTGACTCCTCACCGGTGTTGAAATACATTTTTTCTTTAGAGTCGTCAATGACCACGTTCGGAAATGCCTCACTGTATTGGGCTTCCATCTGTTCGCGGAAGTTAGCATTCGGCAATTGAGGCCAGATGGGGATCGCAGGGATCGTTTCCAGGATCAAATCGCAAGTTCTTTCGACATCCTTGTGGGGAAAGCTCCCGATTCCGGTTGCTAAACATTGAGGATCAAAAGGCATGTTCCACCTCCGAGTGTATAATTGCGTGCTATTTTATTAAAAAGCAGATCTCTTTGAATATCTTGTACTTATCTCTCTGAAATTTGTAAAAATATGCTATTTTATACTCTGAATAAACGATCCGTCTGTAAAATTTAGCTTATCCCAATTGCCCTAAGCTCTTTAAAGATTGGTAAAGGACGCCAAATTCTCTACTCAGGCTTTCGTCTATGTGTTCTATAAGAGGGTGCTGCGATTGATCGGACTCACGTATAATATCCCGGTAGGATACCGTTCCGAGCATAAGATCTTGCGGGAATTGGTTGCGGATCCAGTTCTCCTGTGTTTTATCTTGGACTTTATTCCCGATGATGCCGAAAGACTCGATCCCGATGTCTTGGGCCAGCCTCAGGATCGTTTTTGCCGCGGAAATGCTTCTGGATCCGGGTTCAACTACGATCAGCATTCTGTCTATCGAACGGGATGTCGCTCTTCCCAGATGCTCGATGCCCGCTTCCATATCTACGATCACGACTTCATCGCGGTTAAGAATGATTTCGGACAAGAGACTCCGAAGAAGCACATTCTCAGGACACGCACACCCTGATCCTCCTTTCTGGACAGCCCCCAGGACTAGAAGCTTTATGCCCTTATGTTCGAGACAAAATACGTCGGGAATATCATTGACTCTGGGATTCATTTTGAAAAGCTGGCCGAATTGCCGTGGTTTCGCTCCTGTCCTCTCCGTCACTAACTGAGTTTGTTTTGAGATCGGAGTGATGGAATCCGCCTCCTCCTCTGGAATACCAATGGCTGAAGCGAGATTGGCATCTGGATCGGCATCCACTGCCAGGACATGGTATCCATCCCTAGCGAATAAATGGGCCAAGATCCCTGCTATTGTTGTTTTCCCAGTTCCACCTTTTCCAGTGACGGCAAACTTCATCGAGATCTCCGTCCCGTCTCTTTTTCATTGAGAAGGGTTCTTACTAGAGTCACTGCCGATTCCGCTTCTGGAGCGTATCCGTCAGCACCGATCTCATCAGCAAAGGATTGCGTGACGGGTGCTCCACCGATTATTATTTTGATGTTTTTCTTTAAATGACCGGATTTGATCGTTTCTATGACATCTCTCATGTAGGACATTGTTGTTGTGAGAAGTGCGGACATACCCACGATATCCGGATTCTCTTTTTGGACGGCTTCGAGAAAAGTTTCCTTGGGAACATCGATGCCGATGTCAATGATATCATAACCCTCCCTTTTCAAAGCGAGGCTCAGGACCATTTTCCCGATATCATGAAGATCTCCTTTGACCGTGCCCAGGACAATTTTCCCCAACGAATATTCTTCACTTTTAATCAAATGTGGCTTGATGGCATCCATCGCCGATCTCATGGCTCTCGATGCGATCAGAACTTCCGGAATGAATATTTCATTTGCCTTGAATTTCTTCCCGACCGCTTCCATTCCTTTGATAAGCCCGGAGTTCAGAATGACCTCAGGTGCAATATTCATAGAAAGGGCTTTTCTCAACAGGGTTTTGACTGCCGCAGAATCTCCATGCTCCACGTTATTTGCGATCTCAGAGAGTATCTCCATTCTCACAGCCTTTTAGGGACATTCACGCTGATCTGTCCTGATGTTATCTTCATTCCTGAATAACCTAACATTTTGTCTAACATTTCGTCTAGCATGTTGGAGATAGATTTTGTACAATTATGCTAAACCAAGACTTATTAAAGATAAAGAACCATGCAGCTTCAGAGAATCGTGCCCGAGACAAAGTTCAGATTGCTTTCAAGTAAATACTCGACTAAGACAGGATTGCCCCTCATTCTCATTAACACGAACGGAGAAACCATACACAGTGGTAGAAACTGCCAGGTTTGTGAAAAGGCTTTGGCTGGTATGAACAGTGTTTTGAGGAATAATTGTCGATTGAGGATGTTGAAAGCGATCGAAGAAGCTTTTCAATGGGGCGAGGGGTACATCACAAACTGCCCCCTTGGACTGATCATGTTTGCTGTGCCTATCGTTATCAATCAAAGACTTATCGGAGGATTTCTCAGTGGCTTTGCCATTTTTCCGGAAATGAGACAGGATTTTGCTGAGGAAATAACTCAAAACCTCAAGGGTTTCTGTGAAATCTTAGATGAGCCAAAAATCCGGGATTTGAAAATTAAGATTTTTTCGCTCAAGAAGGTGAGGGACGACGTTTCTTATCTTCTCGCGCTGACCAAGCAATTCCAGATCAATGACTTAAATTTCCTTGAAGATAGAAAAGCCAAATACATCCAACAATACAAAATTGCGAATTTCCTGGACGATCTGAAAAAGAACAAGCCAGATGTTGCGAGAAAAATTCTAGACAAACAGGACGAGATTATCAAGAAAGTCAAACTCGGAGATAAAACCGGAGCAAGGGAGATTCTCAACGAATTCCTGGGATCGATTTTTTTTGAGAGCGGCATGAATTTTGAGATTATCAAAGTCCGGATCATCGAGTTGGTTGTCATCATCTCGAGATCAGCTATAGAGGCAGGAGTGGATGCAAAAGACTTGATGGGATTGAACTACTCAAATTTTACAGAGCTTAATAAGGCAACAGATTTAGATGAACTGCTGTTCAAATTAAATGATATCCTGACCAATTTTATTAACAGGGTCTCTGCTATTAGGGAAAAAAAGAAAAAGATCAAGATCAGAAAAATGCTCGAATACATCGACAAGAACTTTACCCGCAAGCTGACATCAGAAGAGGTGAGCAGGGTCGGTGGTTTGAGCACGAGCAGGTGTCTTCATCTCTTCAAAGAGGAAACAGGGATGTCACTTTCTGAGTATGTCAAAAATCTCAGAGTCGACTATGGGAAATATCTGCTTTTAAATACCGATGTCAGCCTGGCAGATTGCGCAATCGAGACAGGTTTTTTTGACCAGAGTCATTTTGCAAAAACGTTCAAGCAGGTGGAGAAGATTCCACCCTCCCAATTTCGACGCAAATACAAGAAGTGGGGCTGGCAAACCATTGAGAAAGATTAATTGATCAACCCCAGGATCTTTCTTGCGTTGAAAAATTCTTCTTTTTAGTCTTGAGAACGTTTTGGAGCAGCTGATTGGCGAGAGCCTTTCCCACAGCCCATAATCCATCCAACTTGAAGTGTTGATTGGCTGATCTGTCAAAAAGAAAGATCATTCGGGCGGGAAACTCCTCATCAGCGAGCCAGAGAATCAACCTAACAGGGAGGCGGGGGAAGAATAAAAAATCAAATGCACAATCGCCTCCATCCACTGTCTTGCCTCCATGAGAGCGGGATAGGGAGGCAAAGCCATCCTGATTACGCCCAAAGGCCTTTTCCAGCTTATGGGTCGGCATCTTGTGGGGTCCACGAAAAAACAGCGGTCCTGAAGGGAATTGCGTCTCGGCCGTCCACTTGCCGATCAGAGGAAGGTCTTTTGCTCCGATGAGATAGTTAAGGGCTGCCAGCTGTAGATAGAAATCTGGAGATTGATCCAGGAATGACTCAGTCGGCTTTACGCTTCTTTTGGCTGGGGAAATATCGTAGTCCCTGTTGAGGATTTGTAGTCTATAACTTTGCGTCTCCGGATTGTACTCAGACAGGCTTCGTCGCTCAGTGTCGATGACATCCAATCCTGAAAGCGCGTTCCAGAGGTCTTCACTGATCATTGAAATTCGAAATCCCTAAGGATGATATCTATGCTACTTTGATATCTTCTGTTTTTTCATATATCCTTTGCCGACGCACTCCTCCGCATAGTTGCACCACTCGATGCATCCGAGGTCGAGTTTAGGGTTGGGAACCCAAGAGTAGCATTTCTTACAGCGCCTTCGGACATCGTCCTTGAAGAATTCTGCGGAGGTGTGGCAAACGGGGCAGCAGACCTCAAAAATGTCTTCTTTTTTCCAGTAGCGCGTATCCTGTCCAGGGCATTTCATCATGTCATTATCATATCTCTCAACCTTTCCAATTGCAACGGAACCAAAGAATAAGGATGTTGAAAGATTGGTATAGAACAGATAACATTTCTTACAGCTTTCACCTCGTTGTGAAGCAAAAAGTACGGAGGACAGCCCACATGCCTTTCGAAGAATCGTTACTTGGTTCGACAATTATATGAAAAAATAGAGGGAGAAAAGAATGAAACTCAAAGAAAAGGTCGCATTAATAACAGGAGGAAACTCAGGAATAGGAAAAGCGACAGCCATCCTTTTTGCCAAAGAGGGCGCCAGGGTGTGTATTACAGGACGGAATGAGAAAAGATGTGAAGAAGTGGTCGAAGAGATAAATAAGACCGGCGGGCAAGCTATCTTCGTTATTGCTGATGTCCGGTCTTCCGATGAATGCCAAAAAACGGTGGAGACCACTCTCAAGGCATTCGACAGGGTGGACATCCTGTTCAACAATGCCGGTGTCTATTTTGCGGACACTGCTGTCGACTGTCCGGAAGAGGAGTGGGATCTCACCATCGACATCAACCTTAAAGGAACGTTTTTGATGTCAAAGTTCGTCCTGCCTCCTATGATTGAGCAGGGAAGCGGTGTGATAATCAACAACGGTTCCGGATGGGGAATCGTGGGCGGAAACCAAGCGGTTTCTTACTGCGCTTCCAAAGGAGGCGTTGTACTCATGACAAAAGCCATGGCCATTGATCATGGAAGACAAGGCATCCGCGTGAACTGCCTCTGTCCCGGCGATGTGAAAACGCCGATGCTCGATGAGGAAGCCAGGGTGTTAGGATTGACCTGGGAGGAATATCACGCGCAGGCTGTTGCCACACGCCCGATGGGCCGGATGGGCACTCTCGAAGAGATCGCCAAGGCCGCCCTCTTTCTTGCCTCGGATGATTCTTCCTTCATGACGGGAGCCACGCTGGTGGTTGATGGAGGGGGCACTGCAGATTAACGCTTCAATAAAGTGGTGCCATGTTTGTTCCAAATCTCGCCCTAGGATGCTGCACGTACCTTAGACTGCCAGTAGAGGAAAGCAGGAATACCGGCAATAAGAATAATGAGTCCGACGAGAGATTGAAGAGGCTGAACTCAGATCGTGTTCAAAAAAACACCGAGATTGATCAAGACAAAAAGGATGGGTAGGACAGGATATCCCCATGTTTTATAAGGCCGTGGGATCTCAGGTTGTTTGAAGCGAAGGATTATGACCGCCAATCCGGTCGCAGCCCAGAATATGACAAGCGCGAACACGATGTATTCGAACAGGTCTTGATAGGTTCCGGTTAGGCCGAGAAGGGAAGCCCAGATCCCCTGCCAGACGATGGCTTTTGTCGGTACCCTGTAACGAGGATGGACGTATCGCCTGTCAATAATCCCGCAAAAGAAACTACACTTGCCTTCGAGCCGACAGTCAGACCTAGAACAATCAAAACAGCCACAGCCGCAATCCGTAGAGAAATCCTGCCCAAGGACCGTATGCTTCCCGTAAATAGATGTATTGTCCTCCTGCCCGGGGATACATAGCACCCAACTCTGCAAATGCCAAGGCTCCGCATATTGCGAAAAAGCCGCCCAGCAGCCACACAATCAGGATCATGTGAGGTGATGGGAGATACTCGGCGATTAAACCGGTCGTCATAAAAATTCCCGAACCAACGATGGCCCCAATAACCAAAAAAGTTGAATCCAGAAGGTTCATTTTCCGCAAGAGTTGCGGGGAATCTTGTGTTGTTTGGTTGCTCATCTGTGGTTACCCCCCATGGCGCGCATCGTTATATCAGAGGAGTCTTTTGAAGCCAAATCAACAATCGAAAAGAGAATAATTTCAATTTGTAAACATCTGATTTTGGTTTTATAATGAACAAAATCAGGAAAGGAAATATGAAATGACTAAAATTTATAATCTCGCTCAAATCAAGGACGTCTTGAAGTCACTCCAACCTATCCAAGAGATCGAAGAAGGATTTGTTGCCTATTCCCAAGGCAAGGCAGTGATCCCTCCTGTTGGGGAGTTGCTATTTAAAAAGCCTCCCGGTGATGTCCACATCAAGTACGGTTATATTGTGGATGACGATTATTATGTCATCAAAATTGCCTCCGGATTTTTCGAGAGCCCGCAATCGAGCCGCTATACCAGTGACGGACTCCTTTTACTTTTCAAAAAGGGGACAGGGGAGCTGGCTTGCACTCTGTTGGATGAGTGCCATCTCACCAATGTGAGAACTGCGGCTGCAGGAGCTGTCGTTGCCAAATACCTGGCTCCGAAACACGTTGATTGTATAGGTATTGTTGGGGCAGGAACGCAGGGACGCATGCAGCTACAGTTTTTAGAATCTGTCATAGATTGCAAGGATGTTATGGTGTGGGGAATGAATCAGAAAGAGCTGGATGAGTACCGGGAAGATATGGAGCTCGCGGGTTACAATGTCCGGACGACCTTGAAGGCTGAAGATATTGCGGCTCACTGCAGACTCATCGTCACGGCTACTCCCTCAAAATCCCCCCTGTTGTCTGCTGACCTGATCCGTCAAGGAACACATATCACAGCGATGGGATCTGATACTCCGGAGAAGAATGAGTTGGACCCGCGAATTCTTCAAAAAGCAGATATCATCGTCGCTGACAGCCTCAGCCAGTGTTTCTTGCGGGGCGAGATTCATCAAGCGCTGAAAGCCGGAGTGCTGGAAAAAGAGCAGGTCGTTGAATTGGGAAATGTGATTGTCAATCCGGATCTTCAGAGAACTTCCGAAGAACAAACCACCATCGCAGATCTGACCGGGGTGGCGGTTCAAGACATTCAGATCGCCAAGGCCGTCTATCATGCCTTGAAAAGCAGGGAATAGCCGCTTCTTTAAAATGTGACCTTTGTCTGCCAGGCCACAGCCATAATCAGGCGAACTTAGTCAAATCTGGTGACAAATCTGTGTCAAATGGGGTGAGGTTTACATTTGGATTTTAGACTCTGGTCTGACCTGCCCCCCTCATAAAGATCCAGTTTGTGAAGTATAATTTAGCAGGACTGGGGCGGCACGCCGCCGGGTCTTACTTTTTGATCAGGGTTTCCAGCTGCGGGATGAGCGCTCGGATGGTGGGAGCGTGGCGGTCATCGGGAGCCAGTTCCAGGAATTTCCGGAAGCTCTCCAGCGCCCCCTTGTAGTCGGCCTGGTTGAGCTTGGCATAGCCCCTCTGCCTATAGGGTGGGGCCCAGTCCGGCCTGAGCTCGACGGCCTTGTCGAAATACTCGATCCCCCCGGCCGCGTCCCCCTGCGTGAAGTAGATCTCCCCGATGTTGAAGGCCAGGACTTCGTCGTCCGGGAAGAGCGCCATGGCCTGCTGCAGGTTGGCACTCGCCTGGTCCAGGTCTCCCTGCAGGACATTGGTCTCGCCGAGGGCGGCCAGGGCCCTTGCTGCGGCCTCGCTTCCCTCGATCGTGCCCTTCTCCTCCCTGACCTTTTCCAGAACAACCGTGAAGGCCGCGATCGCCTTGTCATACTCTTCCATCCCGCGGTAGCAGTTGCCGAGGTTGATGTTGACCTGGAAAAAGGTGGGATTTTTCTCCAGGGACTCCGTGAACTTGGCGGCCGCCTCCGCGAATTTTTCATCATTATAGAGCCGGTTCCCCTCCTCGAACAAGGCCATGGCCCCGCTGTCCTCCAGGCCGGCCAGGCCCATCCCCTGCGTCTGGATCTTCTGCAGGGCGAACTGGGTGGGCGGGTTGTTTTTCGAGAACTGGCTGATGCGCATGTCATGCTGGACCGGGCCGTAGCCGTCCAGCTCGGCCGTCAGTTGGAACTGGCCCGTGCCCAGCCCCGCGATGGCCCATTTGCCCTTCTTGTCCGATTTTCCCTTGAAGGCGGTGCCGGACTGTGTGTGGACGGCCGTGATCGTTACTCCAGGGAGCGGATTCCCTGCCGTATCGATGGTGGTGCCGCGGATACGGCCCTTGCCCCGCGCCAGCTGGGCGGACGATGAGAGAATCATGGCAAAGAAAAGAACGATCATCACTGCCGCACGAAGGCTCATTCTCAACATGGGCTTGTCTCCTTCCTGAATTTTCTTGTTCCTCATTCGGAGCATCATCAATCCCCCATCAAGGCCCATCATTTCAGCCTGAAGGTCTTGACCTTGCGCAGCCGGCTCTCGCCCGTGCGGTTGGTCAGCTCCGCGAAGATCTTGTTGATCCCCTTCTGGAGCCGGGACACAGGAACCTGAATGTCCAGCGGGACGACGAGGGTGTGTTTCGTTTTGGGACCCGCCTCCTTCTCATCCAGCTCGATCTCATAGGCCCGTTCATATTCCCAGACCAGGGCATCATCTGCGTCATAGATCTCCAGGTGCAGGTCCAGGGTGGTGATCGTCCGGCCTTCGCGGTCGGAAAACCACACATCACCCAGCGCGATCTCGATCTTCACTTCGCCCGTCACGCGATCAGGATCCCGGGCCTCGACCTCCGCTTTCCAGTTGAAGTTGAAGAGGCTGTCATCCCCCTGGGTCGTCTCCTGGGCGCGGGCCTGTGCCTGGCTGAGCTCATGCATGTATATGAGGTTGAGTTCCCTCCTGCCCGAGAGGTCATAGGTGACGAGCTCGTAGCGGCCTGAGCTAAACTCGTTCACGAACACCACCGGGAAATTGCCGTAGTGCCAGATTTCCCGCGCCCTGCCGGTCGAATCCGCGGGATAGGTGAGGCGGTTAAAGGGCGGCCCGAAAAGGATGTAGATGCGGCCGCGGTCCGTGAGATAACCCGGCCTGCCCTCCCCGTGGAACATCTCGTCCGCCCGCTCTATCCGGTCGTAGTACTCCATCCTGAACTCGTTCTCTTCGGTTGAGGGATCAGGGTCACGCCTATGCCAGAACTCCTCCTTGAAGGCGTCCTTCTCCGCATCGGGGATGTCCAGGAACAGTCTTCTCTCTTCCGAGGTTATGATGTAGCCCACCTGGCTCAGCCAGTCCTTGTTCACGGCATCCAGCTTGCGCTCCTGCCGATAATAATAGCAGGCCGTCAGGCCTGCGAGCATGAGGACAAGGGCGGGGAGGATCGCGGCAGTACGGCGCATCATCTCTTCTCCTTCAAGGTGTCAAGCAGCGGCGGTATGATGTAGACCACCTCTTCTTCCAGCCACCTGCGGTAGCGCTCGGGTAGACCTTCCTCCTGCCCGGCGCCAGCCCAGCCCCCCTCCTGATGTCATCGCCAGGATCAAACCGCAAATCCATGCGCTTCCGCGAGTCACCGCCGCACTCCTTTCTGTTCCAAACGGCCCGCTCGTTTATTGCCTGTGATTCAGAGCCGTTTTTTTTATTATAGCACGCCGGGCACCCTCCGCCCAAGCACTCGGGGCCCGGCAGAAGGTGCCTCCCAACTTGTGACTTCTAATGTGTTTAAAAGGCACCAGATTCGAAAAAAACGGAAAAAATTAGATATTTCCCCAGTAGGCGTCGGGAATCAGTCGTTTGGAACCTCGTCGCTTCTGATTTCCAAAGGACCTAACAGCCCGGATCCTCTGAGTTTCCAGTCGTCCCGGATCGTGATATTCGTTTTTGTAAAACGCTTCTCCTGCGGTTTGCCCCGATCGCCGATAAGACGGTTTTGCCAGGAGTTGACCACGGTGATCTGAAGCCGGTTTCAATTGAGTGTTTCCTTGAATTCATCACACCTTTTCCTCATGGCCGCGAGGATCTCGCTGTATCCGGGATCTGCTGCTAGATTAACCAGCTGATCCGGATCGGTCTCAAGGTCATGCAGGAACTCGTAGACCGGTTCCTGCTCGAAATAGCGGGCGTAAACGTACCGCTCCCCCCGCACCCCTTCCCATTTAGGGATATCCAGATTATCCATCATATGTTCGCAGAAAAAATCACTCCGCCACTGCCGGACGCCCCCGCCCCGCAGCAGCGGAGTGATACTGCGTCCCTGGTAATGGGCCGGAATCTCCACACCGGCCAGCTGGAGCATTGTGGCAGGGATATCAATATTGAGAGCCATCTCATCCCGCACCGCTCCCCGTTGTTCTTTTGGTTGTCTGGGGTCATATATGATCAGCGGCACTCTGAGGGACTGCTCGTAATGGGACCATTTTCCGGCAAAACCGCGGTCTCCCATGTAATAGCCGTTGTCAGCCGTGTAGACGATCACCGTGTTGTCCGCCAGGCCTCGCTGCTCCAGCTCCCTCCGGATCCGGCCGATCACCCGGTCGATCCCGCTCAGCATCCGGAAATAGGCTCTCATGTTCTTCTGAAATTTTTCCGGGGTGTCCCAGCGCCAGAAGTAGCGCTTCCGGTTCATGGAGGTTTTCAGAAATTCCGGGTGGTTTGCGAAGATCGCCGGATCGGAGAGCCGGGGAACCGGGATCTCCTCATCCTCATACATGCCGTCCATCGCCTTGGGCCAGGGGAAGTGGTCCTCAAGATCCCAGTCCGCCGCATGGCTCGCATTGAAGCTGATGGAGAGACAGAATGGCCGCCCTTCGGGATTCCCTTCCAAAAAATTTATGGCCCTGTCGCCGGCCACTTCGGTCTCGTGCCGCAGGGTTCCATCCGGTTGTTTCTTGAAATAGGGGTTGCCGCCGTGCGGTTTAAAATAATCGAACATGGCGGACTCCGGTTCACCCTCTGTCCTCACCCCGTACTTGCCGATGAACCCGGTCCGGTAGCCCGCAACCCGCAGAAGAGCCGGGTAGCTCTCAGCCATATGAGCGGGACTGAGGGGCGGTGTGCCGAAGGTGTAGCGATGGGTTCTCTCATACAATCCGGTCAAAATGGAAGCGCGGCTGGCTGCGCATATCGAGGTGGTGACAAAGGCGTTTCTGAACCGCACGCCCCCGGCCGCCAGGCTGTCGATCACCGGCGTCTTGATGATGGGGTGCCCGGCACAGCCCAGGGTATCGTTGCGCTGGTCATCGACCAGCAGGAAGAGGATGTTGGGCTTTCTCCCCGACTGTCGGCACGAAAAGCATCCCGGCGCCAGCACTGCGGCAGCCGTCCATCCGGAGGCCATTAGAAAATCTCTTCGGTTGTATCTAATCATCTATATGTCTCCGCCTCGGAGGTCCGCTATCGACCAATAAGGATCCGGGAAACGCTGAGTGATTCATATTCTATCCAGATAATTAAATCTTCTCTATCGAGTCCAATTCTTCTCCCAATCCTGTAATCCTTTTTTTCCTGCAAAACTTCATCATTCATCTGAACAGCGATATTATCTGCCTCCCAACCATTTATGATCATACATATATTTACGATCGGTGACTCATTGCCGGCAATAAGTTCCACCTCCAAATTATTAGGCTTTTTTTCCGGGCAGTTAAGAATATAGGCTCGTTGTGTAAAATCGTAACCTTCGTAGGTGAGATCACCTGTACTAATTTTGAGTCGAGGTGGTTGGAGCCAGGATCTGGCAAGGGCTGCAAGTTCGTGGGGTGTCTGTTTTGAAGCCCCGTACATCCAGCTTGACCAATAGGTTCTTACCGTTTTGCCCCTGTTATTTTCCACCGTTCTTAATTCCCCTTCACTTCCGCTTTCTCTGGCTTTGATGATATTGCCTGCTTCGTCGTGAAAAGGAGGCCCTCCCCATGCAAGCGAAAAATGAGAGGGTCTGTCTGCGGCCTGACAATATCTTCCATCCGATAGGTTTTGCGCCACGGGCCAATGGTTCCACCAGGGAAAATGAGACACCTCAAGACGTTGTTCAATTCCAAACACTTCCATATTGTTTCCCTTCTCGAATATCGTGAAAGGCTTGTGTTGGGATTTTAAATTAACAATCTGAATAACAGGATTTTCGGGATTTTCCCCCTTCTTGAAAGCGGGAGCACCTTTTGCCCACGAATAGGTATGGTATTCTCCTTTAAGATTCACAAGTGTCATCGCATCAAGATGCACATTGTCTTCCGGTCTTGTTCCGGGCTGACACAGCACTATCGACTCCGAGGGTCCCAAGGGTTGTCCTGAAGTATATTGCACAACCTTCCTTATACCGATTCCATCGGGGTAAAAAGTATAATATTCGTCAATACAATCAGGCCATCCTGTTTTTTCATCAACCTGCGATAGTTGTTTACGTACACTGACAGGAATATATCTCCAGTGCACCACAACTCTGGCAGGAGTATTTTCAATAATTCGCACATGCGAATACAGGCAATGGGGGTCTAGCATATGTTCAAAACAACCATTGATCGTATCAAAATATTCAGCACTTTGATCCGCCATCCACTGTCCGTTTTCCATTACCCAGGCCGGAGAATACCTGGTGCCCCTCCAGAACACAACACGAATCGGGGAATCATCGAACTGAACAACAACATCGGAATGAGATCCAACCCTGAATAGAGCATCCCACTCATCATAATATTTCAATTGGGTATAATACGCGCCAAACTTACCTTTTCCTTTTGGTCCGCTTGGCATTATTCTTTCCTGGATGTCGGGAGGTAACAGATCCTTATGTTTTCCCGAATTGTTTTGTATGGACTCCTGGGAAAGGGCCTCATCATACATCTTTATTTCATCAAAAATGCCGTCGAATGCGTACCAGGCAGGAAGTGTCCCATAAGATCTTACGGGGTTTGAAGGCATCAGCTTTTCACTGTTCATTCCGATCAACAAATCAGTTCCTGCTGCAAAAACGGGCTTTCCTTCCACATCCAGTTGACCAGACAGCTCCCCGTTGATGTAAATCCTGAACCCGATGTTTTGATCAAAAGTGGCTGCCAGATGAATCCACTTTTTCAGTACGATCTTTTCCTCCGTTTCACAACTTTGCCAGACTCCGTCAACCGAGGCAAAAATACCAACCTGCCCCTGAGGCCCTACGCCAAAATAAAATCCTGTTTCTTTGTTTTTTTCCTGGGCAAGTATTGGACACCAGTTCCATGGATAAGTAGCGGCAGCGATCCACGCTTCAAAAGCAAAGGAATCACCAAGTTTGGGAGCCATATCGGATTTACGGGTAACACATGTCGTGAAGCCGTCTAACTTTAAAGCCCTGCCATCAGTCCCGGTTACCAACTTGAAATTTCCTTGTATCGAATCTTTAACATTTGAGACTTCATCGGTAATGATCCCTGAATTACATGAATTGAAGGTCCACCACGCCACAGGTTTTGTATCGTTTGGATTCTCTGCAATCGGGGCACTATAGACATAACCTAGGTGAAAAAACACAGTTAAGTAAAATACCATGCAGTATTTTTGTGAGTGCTTCTTTTTCATTTTTTTACCTTCCATTTTTTGCCTGATTCAACATTGCCAAGGCCGTTTTATCCTTATTTTTTTTGGCGAAGGCCTCAAGGAAGTCGCGGTGCTGTTTCAGGATATCTTTGTATTGCGGTTTCACAGCGAGATTTTCAGTTTCCAGCCGGTCCTTCTTCATGTCGAAGAGTTCTTCACGCTGTTTCCCTTGGTCATAGAGGCAGTATTTGTGCGAGTTTGACCTTACCATTCTTCCCTTTACTTTCGGAGTTATGCCATCCACCGGACCGCCTTGCGTCATGTAGTTCTGCACGACAACATGATCCCTCCATTGTTTGGGCTCATCTCCAAGTACGATCTCTTTGAGACTTCGGCCGGGCAGTTTTTTGGGCTGTTCAATCCCCGCGAAATCAAGCATGGTGGGCAGGATGTCCACTCCGGTGTTTACGAGTAGGCCGCTGGTTCCTTGTTTAATAACGTTTCCATAGCTGAGGATGAGCGGAACCCTTGCCGATTCTTCGTAGAATACGGTTTTCTGGTTGAAGCGGTGCGCGCCGTGGCAGTCGCCATGGTCGCTGGTAAAGACTATGAGCGTGTTGTCCAGCTGGCCGGATTCTTTCAGCCCCTCGAGAACCTTCCCGATAAGAGCGTCAACCTTTTCCACCAGACGGAAATATCCCCAGCTGAGTCGTCTCCATTTATCTTCGTCGTAATCACCAACGGGAAAAAGTTCGGTGTTATGGTAGGATTTTCGCATCAGCGTCATCGCGTCCGATTCATCTGTCGGCGGGTCCATGTTTTTTTTCAGCGGCGGCCTCTGGTCCATCGGCGGCAAAGGAGGGATCGGCCCGCTCGGAAGCTCTTCGTGTCTTGCCAGCTGACAGACGTCATGCGGATTGCTGAATGACACGACCAGCAGGAATGGATTTGCTCTTTCTTTTTGCATGAAGTCGATGGCAGGCTGAGGTATTTCGTTGTCATGTCCATTGCCGTAGAGAACAGCGGTCATGTCGAATCCGTGGGCTTGTTTGTCTTCGGTGTTGTACCACTTGTGCCATTTTCCCACATACCCGGTGTCGTAACCGGAATTTTTGAAGTATGTGCCCATATTGGAAAATTCTGTGGGATCAAATTTGCCTCCGCCATTTTTCTGGCACCCGGTTTCATGTGGATATCTGCCTGTAAAGATAGAATTTCGCGCGGGCATGCACAGCGGATTAGGGGTATACGCATTGGTCAGGAGCATGCCGCCTTTGGCGAGCGAATCCATCGCCGGGGTGTTGATATGTTGTGTGCCCATGCGGCAGCTCATTATGTCGGCGAACTGCTGATCGGTCATGATGAAAAGGACGTTGGGTCTTCCGCCAGGCAGATCATCGCCTGAAACGTCTTGAGATATCCCATAGCGCGACGGCAATGTTAATGCAGCGGCACTGACTCCAAGATCCTTTAGAAACGCTCGTCTATTCATTCAATGATCATTAGCATCAATGTGATCTTTTTCTCTGCTCCTGCATGAACCGGGCTATTTCTTCCTGATTCTCCCTTTGGCGAAAGGCTTCAAGCGCAGGGTCGCCGGTCTCGGCCATGTACGCTTCAAGCTTTTTACGAAAAACCTCGATTTCATCCGAAAACCCGGGGTCTTCGATGAGGTTTTCCAGGGCATCCGGATCCTGCTCCAAGTGATAGAACTCTTCGGGAACCCGATAGGAGAAAAGCCTGACCCGTGTTCCTATCTCTTTATCTTTCAGCGCGGCTTTCTGCATAGACTTGAAACTCAATCCACCTATTGAATCCATGGTCATTTTTGTTTGGCCGTCAGGCCAGAAATTGAAAATATAACCGAACCGGGCTGTTTGCACACAGCGCATAGGATATCTGTTCTTGGCGAATGTCTCGTGAAACTCGGTAAACACGGAATCCCTTCCGGACTGGCTCTTCCCTTGAAGCAGCGGGACAAAAGACCGACCGTCCATCCCATCGATCTGAGGGAGGCCCACGATCTCCAGAACGGTCGGCATGAAATCTGTTGCGGATATAAAATCCTTGTGGTTCACAGTGCCCGCTCGGATCTTTCCCGGCCAGCACACGATCCAGGGGGTCTTGGTGCTGTTGAGATAACAGTTCGCTTTGGCAAATGGGAAGGACATCCCGTTGTCGCTCAAGAACATGACTACAGTGTTCTCTCTAAAGCCCGATTCGTCCAGGGCCTCGAGTATGCTGCCTACCACCTCATCGCACCGGTAGACAGATGTGTAATATTCTGCGATTTCCTTTCGGACATCAGGAATGTCCGGCAAAAATCCAGGGACGGTTACCTCTTTTTCGGTGATCCACCGCCTCGCTTCCGGCAAGTCATTTCCCCAGCTTTTTTTCTCGTTCGCGCTTCCGGCAAACGGCCGGTGGGGGTCATGAGGATTGGCCATAAGAAAAAAAGGTTTACCTCTGGAGCGGGTCTGGTTGAAAAATTCCCGTGCGAATGCCTTATATTTGGCCGGGTCCCGTCCGATTCCCATTCCGGAAGCCAACGCCTTCTCCCCGCGCACAAAATCCATACAGAACTTGCTATCCGGTTTGAGGTGTTTTTCTTTGCCCAGGATTCCATTCCAATATCCGGCCGCTCGCAGCTGTTCGCCCAGAGTCGGAACATCGAGCCGAATGGGATTGAAACCCTCGCCTCCATGCCGGAATGCGTAGCGTCCTGTCATGAGAGACTGCCGGCAGGGTTGACAGACTGCGATATTGACATGGGCATTTGAGAATCGCATCCCTTCTTCAGCCAGCCGATCGATGGAGGGGGTGATCCCCGGAATGGATGATCCGTAACAGCCGGGAGAATTATAGTTCATATCATCGGCTGTGATGAGCAGGATGTTTGGCCTCCGATTTTTTTCGCCGGCTGACCGGCAGGCTCCCAGAGATAAGCCCAAGGCGCCCCATCCGATCGTTTTAAGAAAATTTCTCCGAGTGCTGCGGCCCATCTGACACTCCGCTACAATGATTCACAAAGTTGATTCTGAATCATATCCTGCCATATTTAGCTTATTATTAGTTGTTTTTATCGAAATATTCAGGGTTGGGATCTGTGGGAACCGGGGCTTTGAGGTCTTTTTGCCAATCCCTAAGTTCTTTGAGCAACTCATCTCTTTTCCTGGTGTTGATTTGTGCTAGATTATTTTGCTCTGCTATATCATCTTTGAGATTGTATAATTCGATGGAATTGTTTCCATCCAGATTATTACTTCCACCATCCAAAGCCCATTCTTCGTGAAACATCAATAACTTCCAGTCTCTTTTCAGGATCACACTTACCGGCCGCGTTCTGAAAAGTGGATCTCTTGATTCATCGGTCATACCTTCGTACGCCTGAAGGTAACAGGGAAAATGCCAGAATAAGGATTCTCTGCCCAGCTTTTTTTCTCCTCTTAATAACGGTAGGATACTTGTTCCATCCAGATCATAGTTTTGCGGAGCGCTTATCCCTGCCAATTGAAGGAAGGTCGGGTAGAAATCTGTGCTTATGACCGGCTCTTCACACGTGCTTTCCGGCTTAACCATTCCCGGCCAGTACACAAACATCGGCACCCTGATCCCTCCTTCATAAAACATTCCTTTCCCTCCCCTTAGAGGTTTCTGACAGGTGTATGTTCCATGTCCTCCATTGTCGGAAAAAAATACCAGGAGGGTATTACTGTCCAGTTCCAGCTCTTCCAGTACTTCGTTGATGCGATCGACACTCTCGTCAACACTTTTGATCATCGCAGCATACGTCGCATGGTTATGACAATCATCGGCAGGCTTCTTCTCGAAGGCTTCTATCATGTTTTTCTTTGCACTGATTGGAGTATGAACAGCATGGTGAGACAGGTACAAAAAGAAGGGTTTTTTTGTTGTATTGGGATCATTTTCTCTAATAAATTTTATCGCTTCATCGGTCAATAAGTCAGCAAGATATTCTCCGTTCTCAGAAAAATGTCCTTCTACATCTAACTCATTCCTGTCGATGCCAAAATCAAATCCATGCTGCTCGGGTTTTTGTCCTATATGCCACTTCCCAATCGCTGCGCTTACATACCCAGCATTTCCAAGCGCTTCGGCTATGGTTATTTTGGCTTGATCCACCTCTCTACTATTTTCAATAGGTATTAGTCTTCTATCTTCTGATCTTCCCCTGGCTGAAGTACCCACTGTATATACACCGTGTCGAGGCGTATATTGCCCACATAACAAACTGGCGCGTGTTGGTGCACAATTGGCTGCATTGGCATAAGCATGGGTAAATATCATCCCTTGTTTAGCTAGCCTATCAATGGTGGGTGTTTCATAGTACTTTGATCCCATATAACCAACGTCTTTCCATCCAAGGTCATCGATAAATATAAACACTATATTCGGTTTATCCTGAGTTGGGCGAGATGTATTGTTCTTGCATGAATTTAACAAAAGACCTGCCATCACTACCCCTAGTGCAGCAGTTGATAGGCTTAAAAAAACTCTTCTTTCCATTCGTTTTCCATTACCGGCTGAAGAGTCACCGGTCCTACCAGACCCGAAGGAACCAGCGGGCTGTTCTTTTTGTGTTGCCCCTGCATGTTGGTGCGGGTGATGCGCTCTCCTTCGGGAAGGAACTGGTCGCCAACTAGGCGATTATTCCAGACATTCGTGACTTTTACTTCGAGTATGTGGGAGCCTCTGCTTAGTAGTTTTGCCGGGACCTTTACGCGGAAGGGAAAGGTCCAGACGGTCCCGAGATCCTGCCCGTCAATACTTACCTCGCCTACTTCACATACCTTGCCAAGGTCCAGCCAGAAGTCTCCGGAGGCAGCCTCGGCCATATTGAACTGAATGGAATAAGCTGCTGTGCCTGAGAAATACTTGATGCCGGACTCTTCTGACCTTGTCCAGTCTATCAGCTCGTCCCATTCCACGGATTCGGGCGCAAGCCTGCCGGGCTGAAAGCTCACCGTCCATTTCCCCTTGATCGGGATCCTTTTTTCCGGTGTGCCTGCGAAAGCAGGGGCAGTTTTTTCCGGTACCCGACCATCGCGGCGGAATACTACGAAGACCGATCCGATGGCCGGAAGCTCCAGCTCAAGGGTGCAGGAGTTGTCGGGCTGGCGGCTGACGTCCTGTGCCGAACATATTTCACCAGAAACTGGATACCAGATTTCCGGTCTTCCCTCGGCATCGCGAAATTGGCAGAGCACTTTTTTTATTTCCTTTGCACCATTGCAGACAAAATAGATGTCGGCATTGTCAGTACGGCGGTGAATGTAATCAATTCGCTGGGGGCCCTCCTGGGAGCCGCCTTGCAGTACGGTAAAGTCGGGCTTTACGCCCATTTGTGTCAACACCTGACGTGAAGTCCCAGTGGTGTAAATGGAGCCCTTACCAAACTTACTGCTGCGGAGTATTGAATCAACAGCCGCAGGTTCTTCTCCCCAGAGTTCTCTGCCGATCTGTGCTACCTTCAGGTCAGCCGCCGGATAATCTGTGAGAGAATTAGTGCGGACCGGCTGAACCGGCCCAAGTATGTTCGCACCCTGTTTTACCAATGTGCGGATTTTTTGTAAGACAGTGAGGTTAATATGATCGTGACTGGGCAGGACCATCACTCTGTATCTCATATCACCCACGACCAGCTGACCTGTTTCAGGATCGACTGTCATGCGATTGATGATCGAGTTTGCATCGATATAATCGTAATCGTAGCCGCTGCCCAGTGTTCGAAAATCTACAGCTACAGGACGTCCACAGTGGAGGCATTTGTCAAGAGTGTAGCGGGGCTCGATGTTCGGGTCGATCCGGCGGGATGGCACCAGGTTCGGCGCGTGGTCGCCATAATAAAAGCAAACGTCCGCAATAAAATTGCCTTGCTGCATCATATGAGAGCAGCGCCCCATATAAGTGAGCATGGGACCGGACTGCTTCCACCAGGTATTGTTGGCGTTGAAATGTTCGCCGGCATGGTACACATATCCGGGCAGTCCCGCTTGCGGTGGATTGTGCGTAAAGGTATGGAAAGTCAGACGGTTCAGTCCCGCACAAATTGCGACATCAAAGAGCTGCTTGTAGTGCAGCGGCCCGTCCAGCCAGTTGCGCCACCCGGTAAAGGATTCCGAATCGACGAAGCGGCGACCATAGAGGTGGGCCGCGCTGGCCGCCTCTTTGGTCACCCAGAAACGCTTACCGTTCCAGAATTCACCCCGCGGGATATCCGATTCGCCCAGTGCCCAGATGGGATCGACCCGGGGAAAGCCTCCGTGCCCTGCCTCGGCGCAGAGTTCCATGCCGTGGCGATTCAGAACTTCACGGCTTACCCGGAAATGTCGCTCCACTATCAGCTCGCCCACGGTCTTACGATAGTCGGCCAGGAAGCGGATCTGGACATCCGAATCATCCAGCGTCCAGCCTTCCAGCAGCGGCAGGTATTTGCCGGGATCATACCCGCGCCGTTTTCTGAACTCGTCGGGAAAATCTTCGGTCCAGTCGTTTGCTGCATGGACTTCATAGCTGTCATGGCTCATGATTTTCAAGATTTTGTGTCCCGGGTCGATTTC
>SDBS01000414.1_pt1 | contig 40735 bp, 31 predicted proteins | sample 2277091 | NCBI WGS metagenome assembly SDBS01 (sample SAMN10404972, study PRJNA504765) | marine sediment metagenome | isolation source: marine sediment core GS10_PC15, 163 cmbsf | place: Arctic Ocean: Southern Knipovich Ridge | collected 2010
CTGTTGAAGTCGAGATTGATGGTATTTTGCATGAATATGGAGCTATAGAAGGCATAGAAGAAGATGTTATAGATATTTTGTTAAACATCAAAGGCATTGTATTCAAGCTGCATAATATTGAAGATGTTGAATTAGAATTGCACAAAGGTGCTTCCGGTCCTGTTGTAGCTGGTGATATCGAGTTGCCTCATGGTGTTGAAGTGCTTAATCCTGATCATGTGATAGCAAATCTTGCCAAGGGTGCAAAGTTAGATATGCGTATTAAAGTTGAGATGGGACGTGGTTATCGCCCAGTCAGTGCTAGAAGAACCGTTGAAGATGAAGCTCGTACTATCGGTCGTTTGTTGCTAGATGCTTCTTTTAGTCCAGTGCGACGGATATCATATCAAGTTGAAAATGCTCGAGTTGAGAATCGTACTGATTTAGATAAGTTGATTATCAATATTGTAACTAATGGCACTTTGGATCCTGAAGAAGCCATCAAACGTTGTGCGACTATTTTGCAACATCAATTAGAAGCATTTGTCGAACTAAGAGCGCAGCCGAAACCACAGCCGGAGGAAGCTAAAGAAGAGCTTGATCCTATAATGTTGCGTTCAATTGAGGATCTGGAGTTAACAGTGCGTTCAACTAATTGTTTGAAAGGTGAGAACATTCATTTTATCGGCGATTTGGTTCAGCGTAATGAGTCGGATTTATTAAAAACTCCGAATTTAGGTAAAAAATCTTTAAATGAAATTAAAACAGTTCTGGCGTCACGAGGATTATCTTTAGGCATGCCCCTAAAGAATTGGCCGCCGGAAGAGTTAGAAGAACAGGAATAAGGTAAGTATTATGCGTCATAGAAAAAGTGGTCGTCATTTAAATCGCACTAGTAGTCACAGAGCAGCTTTGCTCAGGAATATGTCTGTGTGTTTGTTTGATAAAGAAATTATCAGAACTACTTTAGCTAAAGCTAAAGAGTTGCGTACTGTCGCCGAGCCTTTAATTACCTTAGCAAAAAAAGATTCAGTCGCTAATCGACGTTTAGCTTTTGATAGATTGCGTGATAAAGCAATTGTAGGCAAATTATTCACTACATTAGGCCCGCGCTCTAAAGATAGACCAGGCGGCTACACGCGAGTTCTTAAATGCGGTTTTCGTACTGGTGATAAAGCGCCAATGGCAATAATTGAGCTTGTTGATAGAGTTATAGAAGAAGCACCAAAAAGCTAATCAAAACCCTGTAGAGACGACCCGTCGGGGCGTCTCAAATTCTGATTGTGCCAAACATATATCCGTCATTGCGAGCGGCTTGCCCGCCGAATTCTTGGCGAAGGCAGAAGCAAAGCTACCCAGACCACAGCATCGTCATTGCGAGCGAAAGCGAAGCAATCCAGTTTTTACAATATAATTTTTTTGGATCGCCGCGTCGTTTCACTCCTCTCGATGACGATTAGCCATAAAAAAATTTATATAAATAGCGTTTAATAAAAAAATACATACTATACTATAGTAGATACTGGGGAGGTTCTATTAATGTATGATATTAATATTCAAAATGATAATTTGAGATTAGCTAGAGAAGCTTTAACATATATTAGCAAGCTACAGATAAAATCACCACAAAGCTTGTATACGCCATCGTATGCTGCAACTACACAATACCAGCATCTACAAATTAGCATGCCCAAATTTACGTCATATACTCTTGCGTCAAACCCAACCGCGTTTGATCAGTTTGAAGACCAAATTGGTACTAACATGGAAACTATAGCTAAAGAGATAACCAGAATATATGGCGGTTACTGTAACCCTGTTTTTGGTGGGTTTGGTTTATATCGTCAGCATGGTTGTTGCGCAAAATTGCCAAAGGAAGTTGAAGATGCAAGAATCAAAAAAATAATTAGCCTGACCAAAGAAAAGAAAATGGGTGGTTGTGAAGCTCAGTCTTGGGTGGTTTTTGAGCACATTAAAGATAATAAAGATAATGTTAGGGTACAAGTGGTTGCTTTAAACAACTATGACCATTGGTTTGTGATAATTGGTCAAGGAGCTAGCGCTGTAGTATGCGATCCATGGGCATTTAATTGTTATCCACTGAAAGAATTGGACATGCAAATGCAATGTTTATTTCGTCTAAATGCTATACGTAAGATCAGCTGGTGGGATGCTTCTTTTAGTTATATAGTGGTGCGGAGTAATGCTAGCAAAGCACATTACGATTAATAAAAAGCCCAACAATGCTGGGCTTTGAATTTTATCTACTGTGCTGCCTTGTTAAAACGGAATATCGTCGTCGAAATCTTCGCTTGCTTCTGGTGCTTTCGCTGGAGTTTCCGGCGCTTTTTTAGGTTCTGCTGCAGGAGCGCTAAAGTCACTTGGGCCGCCAGATTTGCTGTCTAACATTTGCATTTCACTAGCAATGATTTCAGTTGAATAACGATCGTTACCAGTTTTATCTTGCCATTTTCGGGTTTGTAATTTGCCTTCAACATAAACTTTCGAGCCTTTTTTGAGGTATTCGCCTACAATTTCTGCTAAGCGATTGAAAAATACTACACGATGCCATTCAGTACGATCTTGCATTTCGCCTGATTGTTTGTCTTTCCATGACTCACTGGTTGCTAATGAAATATTGGCAACAGCGCTGCCACTTGGGGTGTAACGGACTTCCGGATCGTTTCCTAAATTACCGATTAAAATAACCTTATTAATGCCTCTAGCCATAATTTTCTCCTAACATGCTTCTGTTGTTCTTTAAAAATTCTATTGTACTTAATATCTAGACAAATACCAATCAATTTCACATTGATGCACTTGAGCTATATACTTGTCCCATTCTTTAGTTTTGGCGCGAATATAATTTTTAAAAATATGCTCGCCTAGGGTCTCTCGAACCAACTTGCTTTTATCCATTAGCTTAACGGCTTCACTCAAATTTGCTGGTAGTGATTTGATTTTTAAGCGAGCGCGTTCTCTTTGACTCATCTGATAAATGTTTTTATTAATAGGCTCGCCGGGATCAGTTTTGTTCTCAATTCCATCTAACCCAGCTGCTAACATTATGGCGAAAGATAAATATGGATTACATGCTGGGTCTGGCGTACGTAACTCAGCGCGAGTGCTGATGCCGCGACGATCTGGGACTCGAATCATTGGGGAGCGATTACGTTCGGACCAAGCCACATGTGTTGGCGCTTCAAATCCCGGGACTAATCTCTTATAAGAATTAACCAAAGGATTTGTTATTGCGCAAAAATCTCGAGAGTGTTTTAATAATCCACCAATGTAATGCAAGCCCGTATCTGATATTTGATATTTTGCTTTGGGGTCAAAAAAAACATTTTCTTCTTGGGCATTAAACAAGCTTTGATGTACGTGCATGCCCGAGCCGTTTATGCCAAATACTGGCTTGGGCATAAATGTTGCATGAAGACCAAAATCAAGCGCAATTTTACGTACCACAAATCGAAAAGTAGCGATTTTATCAGCGGTATAAAGAGCATCATCGTATTTAAAATCTATTTCATGTTGCCCCGGTGCAACTTCATGATGAGCAGCTTCGACTTCAAAACCAATATATTCCAAAACCTGAACAATCTCACGTCTAGTTTCTTCGCCCCTGTCGACAGGAGTGAGGTCAAAATAGCCACCTGCATCATGAGTTTTAGTGCTAGCTTGATCATCATGAGTACGCTCAAACAAGAAGAACTCAGGTTCAGGGCCGACATTCATAGTGTATCCCATTTTTTCTGCTTTTTCACACATGCGACGCAATACCGTACGCGGGCAACCGGCAAAATCAGTGCCGTTTGGATTTTTAATATCGCAAATTAAACGCGCTACTTTGCCGCCGGCTTCTTCCCATGGAAATATTCTAAAGGTTCTAAAGTCTGGCGCTAATACCATGTCGGATTCTTCAATACGTGAAAACCCTTCGATTGATGAACCGTCAAACAGAATTTGTCCATCTAAGGCTTTTTCAAATTGACTCGCTGGCACTTCGACATTTTTATTGTGCCCCATAATGTCGGTAAACCATAAACGTAAATATGCAACTTTGTGCTCTTTTAGCTTTTCTAGTATATCAGTTCTTTCCATAATGCTACTCCAATTCAATAAGTGATGATTGATAATAACATGATGTGTGATTTATGTGTAACATTATTTTTGTATATGTCTGGATCCCGCGATCAAGTCGCGGGATGACGATAAAAAATGCAATAATGACCTGTTTGAGTGTGTAATATGTTTAAATCAACCGTCATACCGCGGCTTGACCGCGGTATCCAGGTCTTTATTTATTCTTGGATTTCTGCTGCTGCAATTTTTGGGCCATTTGTTTCAAATCTGCTGCATGCTTTTGAGTTGATTCGGGAAATGATTTTTTGCGTGAACTGCTTGTTTGCAATACAGTTTGTTTGAGTTTATAACGAATTTTTTTTAAGTCTTTGAATTCTGGTTGAACTTTAAGGGCCTTAATAAAATCAGGAATAGCATAACGTAGTTTTGTGCCCCAGGCAGCATTTTCAACAATTAACAACATTTCACCATGTGCAAATCTGACAATCTGACAATGCTTTACGATTTCATCATTAATATAAGTATGTAAAATATCATTCAATGCTTGAGTTTGCTGATTTTGTTGCAGTATATTCCCCAGCTGTGGATGATTCTTAGCCAGTATTTGCTGTAAAGATTTGATCTTTTGTGTTTTTACAATTGTCATTAAGCCCATTCTATGCCACAATTTAATATTTGGGAAGATGGTTGTAGAATTTTGTTATGATTAGTAAATTAATTAAGAGAATAGTTGGAACTAAAAACGAACGCACTTTAAGCAAGATGGCGAAAATTGTGACGCAGGTAAATGCGTTAGAGCCGGGAATGCAGAAGCTTTCTGATGAGGAATTAAAAGCCAAAACGCCAGAATTTAAAGAGCGCTATCAACAAGGTGAAACATTAGATTCTTTGCTGCCGGAAGCTTTTGCTGCAGTACGTGAAGCAAGTGTTAGAACGCTAGGAATGCGTCATTTCGATGTCCAGCTGATTGGTGGCATGATTTTGCATAAAGGCAAAATCGCTGAAATGCGTACTGGTGAAGGTAAAACTCTGGGGGCAACCCTGCCGGTATATTTAAATACTTTGACAGGCAAAGGCGTGCATCTGGTTACGGTCAATGACTACTTAGCTAGTCGTGACGCCAAATGGATGAGCCCTGTTTACGAATTTTTGGGCATGACAGTTGGTGTGATTTATTCTAACCAGCCGCATGAAGACAAGCAGGCAGCATACGCATGCGACGTTACCTATGGGACTAACAACGAATTTGGGTTTGATTATTTACGCGACAATATGGCTTTTGCCACAGTCGACAAAGTGCAGCGTGACTTATATTTTGCTATTGTTGACGAGGTCGACTCAATCCTTATTGACGAGGCGCGCACACCGCTGATTATCTCTGGTCCGAGCGAAGATAGTTCTGAATTATATGCTAAGATCGATAAGTTCGTTCCCAAGCTAGTCAAGCAAGAAGAAAAAGAAGGTCCTGGTGATTATGCTGTAGATGAGAAGACTAAACAGGCGTTTTTGACCGAAGATGGTACTGTTCGAGTAGAGCAATTATTTATTGATGCTGGTTTAATTGGCGAGGGCGATAGTCTTTATGATGCTGCTAATATAATTTATATGCATTATCTTAATGCTTCTCTTAGAGCTCATGCGTTATTTTATCGTGATGTCGATTATATTGTTAAAGATGATGAAGTTGTAATTGTTGATGAGCACACCGGCCGCACCATGGAAGGTAGACGATGGTCTGATGGTTTGCATCAAGCCATTGAAGCCAAAGAAAGAGTTGCAATTCAGCAGGAGAATCAGACTTTAGCATCTATCACTTTTCAGAATTATTTTCGTCTTTATGACAAGCTGTCTGGTATGACTGGAACTGCGGATACTGAAGCTTATGAGTTTCAGGAGATTTACAATCTGGAAGTAATAGTAATTCCGACTAATAAGCCGATGATTCGTAATGACATGGGCGATCAAGTGTATTTGAGTGCGAAAGAAAAATTCCAGATGGTGATTGAAGACATTAAAAAGTGTAGTGCCAATAAACAGCCGATTTTGGTCGGTACAATTTCGATTGAGATATCCGAGCTTTTGTCAGAGTTACTAAAGCAAGAAAAAATCCCTCATGAGATTCTCAATGCAAAACAACATGAGCGCGAGGCTACTATTGTGGCTCAGGCGGGGAGTCCCGGTGCTGTGACTATTGCTACTAACATGGCAGGTCGCGGTACTGATATCGTCTTGGGTGGTAATTTAGAAGTTGAATTGGCAGAGCTTAAAGACCCAACACCAAAACAGATTGAGAAAGCTAAGCAAGAATGGCAACAGCGCCATGATGAAGTGATTAAAGCCGGAGGTTTGCACATTATTGGTTCGGAGCGGCATGAGTCCCGACGGATTGATAATCAGCTGCGTGGTCGTTCTGGGCGTCAGGGAGATCCGGGTTCATCCAGATTTTATTTGTCACTCGAAGATAATTTAATGCGTATTTTCGCTTCCGATCGCTTGGGTAATTTTATGAAGCGTATGGGCATGAAAGAAAATGAATCGATTGAACATAAATTCATCAGCCGTGCTATTGAAAATGCCCAGCGTAAAGTTGAAGGTCATAACTTTGATATTCGTAAAGAATTACTGTCATACGATGACGTTGCTAACGAACAGCGCAAAGTTGTGTATGAGCAGCGTAATGAGCTTATGGCTATCGATGATATTTCTGACACCATTGTCTCTATTAAAGAAGATGTGATTAATAACTTGATTCCGCAATATATTCCGCCGCAAAGTATTGAAGAGATGTGGGATGTATCAGGTTTGGAACAGGCTGTGCAGCAGGATTTTGCTTTGAAGTTGCCAATTGCAGAATGGCTCAAAAAAGATGAATCTTTGCATGAAGAGAATTTATCTGAGCGTATTTTGCAGGAATTTAATAAATTCTACACAGCCAAAGAAGAACAAGTTGGTTCTGAGATGATGCGTCATCTGGAAAAAATGTTCATGTTACAGATTTTAGATACGCAATGGAAAGAACATTTAGCGTCGATGGATCATTTGCGCGAAGGTATTCATTTGCGTGGTTATGCGCAGCAGGATCCTAAGCAAGAATACAAACGTGAAGCGTTTAAGATGTTTAAGGAAATGCTGGAAAGCTTAAAGCATGATGTGTTGGGCACTTTATATTCCGTCCAGGTACAGGCAGAATCAGAACTTGATGCTGTAGAACAACAACAACGACGCAACGCTTTAGAACAACAGCAACGCATGAATTTTGTCCATGCAGATGCTGGTAGTGCTTTGGGTGCAGAGGCAGAAGAACAAGAACGCCCCGAATTCAAACCCACGGAAACTATTGTTAGAACAACTCCAAAAGTAGGGCGTAATGATCCGTGCCCATGCGGATCAGGCAAGAAGTATAAGCATTGTTGTGGGAAGTTAGGATAAAATCATCTCGTAGAGACGCCCCGGTGGGGTGTCTCTACAATTATATAATTCAAATATTTTCCGTTATTTTGTTTCTGGTTCCTTTTTAGGCAAAGCTTTCTTAGCAGCAGGTTTTTTGGTTGCTGCTTTCTTCGCTGCTGGTTTTGGTGCTTCTTGTCCAGGCCATGGTTTAAATGGAAAAGGTTTCGCTTCTGTCACATAAGTAATATATCCCAATACTTCTTTGATATATTCACTTAATGATCTGCTAAATGGCACTAAAGTATGCAGTGGTTTGCCTACGAATAAAGTATAGATGAATTGGAATAGAGTAATAATTGCGATAACAAGTATTGCGACCCAGTAAACTACAATAGCATATAGAATCATAAAAATTAATCTGATCCATTTATCCTTAACTGCTAATTTGTCTGTTAATTTGTCAGCCATAATAATATCTCCTGTTTTATATAAGTGATTAATATATGTTGATATGTTAACATAATTTGGCTAATAACATATAATTCTTTATTTAAGGGGTAGGCAATGAAAAAACTTATTTTAGCAATATTAATTGTAATTTTAGCGGTGATTTTGTTTCATGTTTTTAGTACGCATGTTCAAAGAGATAAAACTCCGCATCAGGTTGTAAAAACTGCAGAGCAGCAGTTGGATACGACAAAACATCAGCTAAAGCAGGATGCACATAAGCTAAAACAGGACGCGCATAATTTAAAACATAAATATGCAGATTAGTGTTAAGTTACGTCCTTCCAAATTATTAGCGGTAATTTTAACTATTGCTCATGTCGGCGCCATAATCTGTGTCTGGTTTATTGGCTTGCCGATATTAGCTCTAATTCTCACTTTATTAATTATTTTTAGCTATTATTATAGTCTAACTAAATATGCATTATTGCGTCATGTCAGCAGCATTACTAAAGTTTGGCATCAAGATAGTAGCTGGCATTTGCAAACTAAAGCCGGACAGATTATTGCGGCGCAATTGCAGCATAAATTTATTTCACGCTATTTAGTGATTCTGAATTTTAAAGCTTTGAATAAACGTTTTGCTGTACCCGTTATTATTGGCAGTGACATGTTAGATGTGGGTAAGTTTAAGCAGTTGCGCAGGTGTTTGGTTGCAGGCATAACTTAAGTATATTATACATAATTTCCATAAACCGCAACAGTCTGTTTTCCAATAGTCATTGTTCCTGTTTGTGATAAAGGTTGTACGGGTGAAGCAAAAAAATCATGTTTTTGTATTAGAGCATATACTTGACTATGTATACCTGCAGGTTGAGTAATTGAGCTGTAATCCTCTACCTTATTTGCTTTTTGCTGAAAGGCCTGGATGAATGTTTTATATAATTCTTTTACATTATTCCAACGAGTTTTATAGTTGTTATTAATGTCAGCCAGATAAGCAACTATGTTATCTAATTTTTGTTGTGTTTTGGCTTGATCACCATCATTCCAATTTAGTTCTCCTATTAGAGTTTGAGCGCTGTTACTGCCCCAAGTGCTATTTATTGCATAGGTTTTTTGTATGGTTTCAAGGAAGTTTTTAAATTGTACTGCGCTAGCTTGCATTTGTAATTCCTGCAAATATATCAAGCCAATATATACATAAAATCCATCAGAGTTAAGAAATTGGCGTGTTTTGAGTCGCTGATCAAGTTGGGTTATGGCTGTTTGTAGTGTTGGGTCAACTTTTTTATTATATGTGTTGTGCCATAGTTGTATGATGAAATTATTGGCAGCACCAAATTTATCCTGTATGCCAGGTGTTCCGAAAGGACTATCATTTTGTCCTCCTGGTTCGACGCTGAACCAAGATAAGGGGCTTGGCGATCTGCTGCTCGGAGGGCTGGATGATACTGGAGATGTGCTAAATAATGCTGCTAGGCCATAATCGTGGCCTGACCCCTGCGGGCTACCTATTGGTGAGCCAACCGGGCTTCCAGTATATGAGCTTGATGAAGGTGATATGCTTCTTGGGCTGCTAGATCCACTACCAAAAGTGTCAAGGCTGTACATGCTGGAATTCGAGTCTGTTGACGACCTTTGGTCAAATGCAATTGGCGAACTTGGTCTTGAATTTGCTCTTTGTATTTGTTGATTGATTAATTTTTGAATTGCAGCAGTAAAGCTGTTCTCACCGCTGATAACTGTTATAGCTGGAGCCGCGCTTGTATCGCTTGGCGCCGCAGTTGTCTTTTCAACATCGCCTACGCTGTTGTCAAACGGCGTGCTTATTAAAGAATCGCCATTAAGGTTTACTCTCTGTTGGTTTTGCGAATGAGTAAAATTGACTAGTCTAGCATACGTTTCTGATGCAATTAACATCGGTAAATCAGTGCGCAAAATCTGGCTAAGCTGACCATCATTTATTGCGGCAAGCTCGTTTGTTGTAAGTTGAGCGTTGGCACCATTTATTAGTTGTATTAATTTAATGGTAGCAGCTTTTTTTACTACCGCTGTTTTGTGTGCTCCGCCACTTAATCTTCCAGTAAAAGAACGCATATCAAAGCAGCTCTTAGTGCGTTTAGAGAGCTCGCTTTTGTATTCTTCCAGTTGCTCAGTTGCTCCCATGCGATATGTTGAGACGACCTCTTCATCATCAAGCAGGAAATAATTTGTAAATAAGTTTATGTATGTCCCAGTGCCTGTTAAGGATTCAAGTTGTAGGTATTGTAAAGTAAAACCTCTATTTTCTGTTCCAAGTGATAACAAGCCATAGTATTTTAAAAGGTTTGTTTGTGATTGTGGTGCAACAGTTTGTTTTTTGACCACAACACCTTTTACAGAAAGGACCCATTCTCCCTTGAGGCAATAAAAGTTTGCTTCTGTTGTTTGGGTAGCAAAATCATGGCTGGTATTTTGGTTTAGTGCTTTTAATACAGGAGCAATCAGGCATTGGGGGACCGCTGTTATATATGTTTTTTCTAATATTTCATATGTTTCTTTGCCTAGTAATTTAATTGCCCTGGGTTTAACTTGATTTGGTTGTATCGCTCGCAAAGATTGACTTTGGAGTTTAAGCTTGCCAGCTAGTAAATCAACGGACAAAATATTATCAGAATTTTTAACATGGCTTAAATTCTTGTTTAAGCATCTGCCATCTTTTCCAATTCCTAGGTTTCCAAGTTTGTCATCGCTTAAGGACTGAAACAGTTCTGGCGTAAAACGATATTCATGGCGCGTTCCTTTGGGCCAGCTGTTAAAATTAGGGTTTAGGAATTTATTGCAATTATTAACAGTTTTTGGGTCGCCATTAATAGTGATTTGTTGCAAATAAAACTTAGGAGTTGCTGCTGATAACAGGCCAGGCATTTGTGAAGTGCACGTTACGCCGACGGCACTGTTATGTTTTGTTACTATCACATCCCAGCCAAGAAAACTTCTACCTTGGTTGATTTTTATGGTTGTGTTGGGTAGTGTTAGTCCAAGTGTTGTTCCGCTTGCAACGCTTGAAGTATAGGCTTGTTCTAAAATGTTAAACACAATAATGGCAAAGTAGAGATATTTTTCACCATCTGATGCTCGGTCTATTTCTTGGGGGTAATTATCAGGAAAAATAGTTGAATGACTTTTTAGCAACCTTAGCAAATTTGATGCATGTCTGATAAGATTAATGTCCATTATCTGTTTTTGTAAGCAGCCCTCAATTAAACAAACAATAGGTCCTACATAGTACCAGGTGTCGTTTTTAATGAACCTTTTGTATGCATCTAAAAGATTATTTTTTAGCGGAGGATATTCAACATCGTAAGGCGTTATCTCTAATCTGCGGGCATCAAGTGAGTTTCGATTACAACCACAAATTGTTAGTTTGCCGCTTTCAAAATCTTGTAATAATTGGCTTTTGCTTTCTGTTGGGATTTCTTGGAGTTCGTAGCCGCCATCCTTGTTTACTCCGAGTTTTTTTGAATTGTCGGGAGTAGCGGCCAGAAATTTCTGGAGGTCTGTGCGGCTGTATGCTTGAATTGCCATATTGCTCTCCCCTTGTCACCGTCCGGGTTGGCAATATTCTTATTAATAAAGCGATAAAATACCATAGTGTTTTCGCCATATTTTCTTTCCTACTATAGTAAATATAGCATATAATTTTCATCAAATAAAGTATTTATGCTAAAAATATCGTTATTTTTGGGGTTGATTACAAAAAGCTAATTTTGGTGGCAGTTAGGTTGTTTGGATGTCTGTTCCGTAATCCTTGCAAAAGTGAGGGTTATGTTTAGCTAAACACAAGACATCCGAACGGTTTATATTTCTGAATTAGACGCATGGCTTGCTCATGGAAATCGTCGCGGCGTCTTGGATTCTCTGGTTTTTGTAGCATGTAGAAATAAGAGGCTAGGCAATTTAAAATAATTACTGGGCCCTGCCAGGTCATTTCCACAGGCTTAAATCCTTTTGAGTAGCTGTTAACAATCATTTGTTCTACAAGCTCAGGTTGTTGATAATGCAAACCAAGGTTTGGTGGGATTTTAAAAGTAGATACAAGATTATATTTGATATTGCCAATAAATGAACGTTGCTCGTTTGGCTCCAATGGGTAATAAACCGTTATTACAGCAGTCCTGGTAAGTACCCATTTTCGATTAGCTGAATCAAAGCTTAGTTTTGTGTTTTTCATTCCTTTTGCTGGGGTGACATTCCAAGAGACTTCAAGTAGATTTATCATTTTAGTAATAAGCACTTCAGCGAAGCTTAAGCAATGTTGCTGATAAACTTTTTTTAGCATTCGCAGATGGATTTGTGCGGTTTTTAATGAACGAGTTTCAGGATTATCAGTGTTTGTTGGGTCTGCTAGAGCATCTTTTGGAGTCAGAACCTTCTTTTGAATAACTTCGGTTAATAATGCTTCCAGTGCGTCATCGTCATAGCCAGCAATATCCAGCTTACTAGGATCTCTAGACTGAAGTGATTCATCTTTGTGCCAGTCGGCAGTTGTTTTTCCACCTATCTGAAGGTCGCGTGCGCCATCCAGTAGTAATTGAGATTTTTTTTGTACGTCTATTATGAAGCCAAAACCTCTGGTAGGCTCTATACCAAAGCCATTTATTGGCGGTACTGTGCTGCTTGACATAGAAAAGTTTATAGCAGCGATAAATTCATCTAAGTCTGCTTTTTTATATACATGTGTTTCCCGAAGTGATGGATGCAGTAAATTAATGTTCGTTTCGACATTCAGAGGTGGTGGGTTATAAAATCCCACAGTTCGAAATTCGGCGGGCTTGCCAATATCTTCAGGATCAACATGGCTAAAGCCAAATCTTTCTTCTTGTGGTATTGGTACTGGATCTCCTCGTAGTGCTGAAGAAAGAAGCGGAAAATGTGGAGGAGTGGAATATTTGACAGTTGTGCGAGTCATTGTTAATGTTTTAGCTAACCCAGGTTCTATCAACGGTTTTAGAACATCAAAATACTGACACAATGGTTGGCTATTTAACTCGCAAACTTCTATGAAAGTAAATTCAGGATCTTTTTGATCGTTTATAAGCGATAACAATTTAGCAGCAGTTGATTGCCGTACTCTATCTCTTTCTGGCATATTACAAGGTGCCAGTATAAACTCTACAAAGTCTGGCGCGATTTGGGTCCCGGGTGTGATTTTTTTACCTAGTTCTGACACTAAATAAAAGGGGAAAGGTGGGGGGGTTCTTTGTTTCCAGGATAAAAATGGCTCTAATAAACCAGCAAATCCTACTTTGTTATCTTCTGCGATCGTGTCTTTTTCTGTTGGGTTGGGGCCATCATAAAACATATCGGTGGCTTGCATATATTGTAATTTGAAGCCATCTCGGTGTTCTAGTGGTACCTGACCTGTATCAGAAGGAAAACATGGAAAGGTTGCGGAAGCCTCGAATCCAATTTTGCTTGGTAGTATTCTATCACTGTTATTTGGATCTCTAAAAAAAATGATACCTTTTTCATGCATTACCCATTCATTTTGGTCGTTGCTATAATATAAATTCCTAACTGTGTTGGGCATATCTATTTCGCAACAATATTGTAATAAATACGTACGAGTATTAGCATCATAAAATAATTCATTGAAGGCTTGAACAGCTTTTTGAATAGCAATAAAAACGGAATCCGCAACTGTCTGATTGTAAGCTTGTAGCAATGGATACAGATACCGCAAGGCTTCTTGTTGTTGGGCTTTATTTGGGTTAAGTTTCGTGTCAGGGAACAAAACGCAAGCGATTACCAGTTGTAGTATTTTGAGGTTTTGTTTTGCTCCATCAGCAGGTAATGGTGTTCCTTCTGTTTTTAGCGCTCGTATCCAGTCGTCTTTAGTTTTACCGTCAATTCTAACCAGACGTGGGAAGTCTTCGACCAGACCTTTATCGCTATTAAAAGCAACAAGTCCATATCCGCCATTTCGATTCATAAACCCAAGGCGATTATCATCTACATGTTTGTAGTCATCAGCTGGTAAATTTTTGCAAATTGCCAGAATTTCATCATGATTATAAACTTTTTGCATTAGTAATTCCTTGAGTTATACTGAAGTATCATAATTGCCCCATAAAACCAATTAAGTAACTGAATAAAAGTTCTTGTGTTACTGGAGTAGGTGTGATTACCCATTTAAAGAAAAGTCGTATCAGCTGTAAATAATTTCTTGGCCCTAGTCTCGATCTTTTTTGGACAGTTATTTGCAATATCATATCTTCTATCTCAAAACCTTTGCAAGGATAAGGAAGATTTATTATGGCATCAATAATAGTACCAGCTTTGTCATTTAAATTTATTCCATCTAAGGCCGGCATTTTAAACGCAGATGTGCATATGTAGTCAAACAGAACTATAGGCGTTTCACCATCGACGGTGACTTTTGTTATGACCTTTGGGCTGAAAACCTTGCAACGCCAAAACCCTGTTTTGTTATCATATGATAATCCAGTAGTTGCGTTTGCTTGATTAGCAAGTAGATCTTTTTCGGAGATTCCAAAATCTCGTTTGATTGAATCTTTTAGTTCAGCCTTGCTGCCATCATCCAGTATCCTTTCTAATGAAGTGATTTGCCAGCCTAAGCCAAAGGCATTTATAGCTTGCATTACTAAATAATATGGAAAGGTAGATACAGATTGATTGTAAGTTCTTTTTAAAACTTCTAAATGTACTTTGGCGAATTTTAATCGTTCATCTTCACTTTCAAGAGAAACTAAATCAGGTTCTTTTTCTTTGCCGTTATCACTACCTTCTAACTCTACATAATCATCATCTAGTTTTATTCTACCCAGTTGGTCTCTGTTAGATGATCGTTTCATATCAAGACTTTGATCTTGTGGCCCTATGATGCTATTGATAACTCGCCATAACAACTCGTCTTTTTGTTTGTCAGTTGTTATGACTGTCTCATCACCAAACTTTTGTTGCCATAACCCTAAAGTCATACCTTGGAATTTAATGCGGCGGAGGCAGTCTGTATGCATTGTCCCATACTCACTGGTGCCAGGGTGGCAATAGCCAAAGCCTCCACTTGGAGCAAAGCCATATTCAGGGAGCTCATTTGAACGAGGTCCAGTTAAGGCAGTTATAAACCTTTGAATTGCCGGGTTATCATAAGGCTCACTACCGGCAAGAGATTTTTTTAATAAACCCACTGTTCTAGGCGGTATTTTAGCCAGGCGATCTGCGATCTGCAGACCAGGATGTGGTAGTAGTGAATTGACGTAGGTAAAATTCTCACTTCCTAGTCTAAGAACAGCAAGTTCACCGAATGTAAAAGCGTTTGGATCGGGCTGGCCAATATTAGTATGATCCAAGCAAGTTAAGTTTTGTCCACATAACAACCTTTCCATTTTGTCAATTGCAGATTGTCTTATACCATCATCACTAAGTGAACTAATAGAACAGAATAGTTGGTGTGTTAGGACTTTGGCCAGGCTTGAACACATTGTTTTTCCAAAAGATTTTTGGGTGTTTAAATATACTTTTAACGAATCTCGAAAATTCGGGTGATCTGTTTTTTTCCATTTCGCATAAGCGATAAATAAATGTTCCAATCCTAATTTGCTATCTGTGCTGTTTGGATCAGTAATTCTTATTTTGTCTAATAAAAATCCATGAGCACCATATTTTGATAAATTAGGAAAAGGGGGCATTGCTGGTGTTGGTTGATTTTTTTTGCCTATTCCTTGCAGAAATCCAGTGCTTGATGGATGTGCTTGTGGTGGATTTCCTATGGATGGTTTAGGTTTGGCTGAAAAAATTGCGGATGACTCAATTTGCAACTTTAAGCCTAATGGTAGATCGGGAAATCCTAGAATATCTAGTGTGCCGGTTGTAACTAAAATCCAACGGTTTGTTATTGGGTCATGCTGCAAGTTTTTTTGTAGATTATTTATAGAATCAAAAGAAATACTGCAGTTAAATAATTTTAAGATTTCTTTCATCAGAACTGGAGCTGCTGTATATACTTGTTGGTGATATGCTAATTGCAATAAATCTTGGTGTCGTTGTGCCATCTCATGTGTGCGTTGAGAAGGCGCCGTGCTAACTGGATCAAGTGTACGAGCAAATGCTTGCAATGTAAGGTCTGCAATGGCATCAGTAACTTCTATGCTTTCAACAGATGGTAGTGATGCTGCCAATGCTTCTTTTTTCTGGCTTTGAATGGCAAGCAACTGCTCATCAAAATGAGTAACAAGTCTTGGGGGTAGTGTAGGCGCTGGATCTCTTCCGCATGCAGCATAGTTCCATGGCGGTTTATCTGAATTGTTTCTGCTAACAGGTTCAAATTCACGTAACTGCAAATTTTCAATAATCGTTCTAATCTGTTCATTATTAAAATCAACAGGCATGCTATTCCCTTGTTTTAGTATCTATGTGAAAACCCCTACTTATAACGCCTCAAAGATATCATATCTTGTGCTAATAATACAGTATTTGTTGCTGGTTAAATTGCAAAATAGTGCTGATTTTGGATTGGCATAATTATAAACATGGGCAAATTGTAGGGGCACACCTGCGTGTGTGCCATTGTGCGGATTGGTGCGGTTTTAGAAAAGGGCGGACACGTAGGTCCGCGCCCTACGGGAGGTTTCAACAAAAAAAACTGTATAGACGCAACATTTTGCGTCTAATTATTAATGTTAAATAAAGAGTCGTTAGCTAGTAAAACCGCTAAAAAACCTTAACAAATTTTGTCTATCTATTTCTTCTTGAGTTATTGACCATTTAAAGACCAAATACATGAGATATATGTGTTTCTCACGCTCAAAATTTGATCTTCCCGATCTTGTCATTGATAAAGTCATCTTATCTATTACAAAGCCTTTTATGTCAAGTTTAGGTGTTACTTGCCCCATAATTGTTGGAATATCCTGTGTCAGATCTATGCCTGACAAATCGGGTGGTGTAAAAGAGCAAGTGCAGGAGTAGCTTAGCTTTCCGATTGCTGTGGGGTCTGACATTTCATCAGGTACTTTTAAAAGCTGATTCATTGTCGTTTCAAAATACCACGTGTGTTCATCTTGCTTGTAGAATAAATTATGCTGATTTTGTTGAGCTGGGTCAGTACTAAGCGACCATGGCAAGTTAAAGAATTCTTTTGTATGATGGAAGACATACTCCATCGTTTTTCCTACGGACTGATGATATATACGTTTTAAAATTTCTAGATGTAACTGCGCTAATTTCGGTTTGTTTGCAGGAACGACACTTTTTAGTGCATGTGCTTCAATAGCCTTTTGAGCTATAATTTCTGCTGATGTGTCTTCAACTATACTTGCGTCATTTTCTTTTAGTTTTGTTCGCCATTTAACATGGTTTTGCCCGAACAATTGAAGGTTACGTTCAAAATCGAGTTTGAAGGCATTTCGATCCTCACTAAAACCATGACCCCCATCTTTATAGCTAAAGTTATGGTTAAATTCAGCTTCGCGCGTGCAGCCTTTTGAGTAATTTTGATATAATAGAGTTATCAGACCAAGTTTTCCTGGGGTTGTCTCTCTTGTAAACCCATATGTTTTACTGGCCGTTGTAGCGCGTAAACCAGATGCTTGTGATGGCGGATGAAAAGTGACGCTGGTGGGCATTAATAATTGCTGTTTTAGGCTATCAGCTAAAAATTGATGTAATTCTAAAAATGTAGCAAGCATTGGTGATTTATTTAGTGCAACTATTTCTGGTAATGTGAAAGTTTTAGCTAGACTTGCGCCACTTGTTAACAAGGTGTTTTCGGCATCATTTGAAGCCGATGGCGGGATAAATTTTATATAATCTGAAAATTTAATCGCTTCCATTTGTTCTTGTTGTAGTGCGAGTTCTAATTTTTCTACAGCCGATTTTTGGATCGGCGTCATTGGTGTTGGTATAACTTGTCTTAATTTATGAGTTAAGACACTCGCCAAGTCTGGTGATGGTTTGTTTCCGAAAGCAGATGCAGAGTTCAATGATAATTTTACTTGCTCTAAAAATGTACAAGATCCATGGTCCCACGATTTCCAGGCTGCAAAAGCACCAATTATTATTGCTACTCCAACCTGATTTGCCGGAGGAGGAAGCGCTGAAAGATCATTAATTTTTAGTTCTTGCAATGAAAAACCTTGTTCAGCTGATTTGAACAATATTCCATTAGGTTGAGGTTCAGGGCCTTCATTCCGCCATATTAGCTGCTTGTCAAAATAAGGTGTGACATCAGGAGATAGAGTTGCCGATGAAGTAAAATGGATTGTTGTAGCTAAGGTTGTTCCATCATGTTCAGTTAGAACAATATTCCCTTCTGTATTTAACTCCCAAAGGTTTGTGACTCTATTATGAGTTAGTTTTCTAATAGGATTTTCCAATTTAACTTTATAGCCAAATTGTTTCATTATCTCCCGAATTAGGTAAAAGGCCGATTTAGTTGTTAATTTACTATAGGCTCTTTGCAATAAAAATAAGTGTTGCTTGGCCGATTGTAATTTATGAAGGGCTAGGGGTTTGACAGGGTTTACCTGGCCTTTAGTTGACAAAGCTTTTGCTATTACCATATCAAGAAGTGTTGGTTGAGCTGACGGGTCTACACTAGGTATAGGTAGTGCAGGTACAAAATTCTGCCACTCATAATGTTTTTTGCAGCAAATTTGTAGACTACCTGCATTAAAATCTTTAACAAAGTCATAATCTGTAGTCTCATCCTTTCTAGGAACAAAACCGCAGTCAGCTGAGTCAAGCTGTCTGCCATGATGTTTCAAAGTGTAGGCTATATGAGAAGGAAGTGGCTGTAGATTTATAATGATTGCTTTAATCTTCGCGTTATCAAGTACTACATCAAGCATGGATATTTCCCTTTATTAATTTTATACATTAAAGCCCCAAAATTTATCTAAAAATACCATATATAATGCAAAAAAAACAGTATAAGTATAAATTATTTGTTGGCTAGGTTGCAGGGAGGCGCAGTGGATTTTGTAAATTGAAATTTAGTGCGTTATACAGAGCTGGTAATTTTATGCCTATGATAAAGCTTAGATCTTGGACTATTTGGCCTAGTCTGCCTTCGCGTAGTGCTATTATTTCTGAACCTAAAAAGTTAAGGGTTGGAGCATCTTGTGTTAGTAATTGATATAATTTATTTGCTGTACTAAATTGAAACAAGTGTTTATAAGGCTTCAATGGCTCAGCAAGAAATTTACTATAGTCTGGATACTGCTGACTATTCCAGTTTGCAAAACTTTCGAATAATTGAATATATGAGGCAGGGCCCTGAAGTTCTATCTTATATAATTGAAAGCCATCACTGAATTCAGTGATAAAACTTTGTAGTTTTGCTGGCGTTTGGATGAGGTCACGTAACATTATTGGAGGTATGAGCGGAATCCTTTTAGCTAATCGTGCCTCGGTTATATAAGTAAGGCCTTTTTCAAATATTAATGGACCATCAGCATGAGCAACTTTAAAAGTTAAGCTAGCATCAGTTTGTAAAATCCAATTGTGTTCCTGCTCGGAATAATGCAATTGTTTGATATGCGTTTGCTCAATCATACAAACATTAGTTAGTAAATTGATGGCTCTATTTATAGCATAAAATGGCGTTGTGCCTGTTTGCTGAGTATACGCTCGTTTTAGAATTTCCAAGTGTAAAGTTGCTAAGTCATTAGGGTAGTTTGGATATTCTAGGCACTGGGTTGCGTCACCTGCTATAAGAGGGAATACGTCATTGGCAATTATCGTCTTTAGCGCACTAAAAGCACCCGGTAAATAACTATGACTCTCTTGCACTTTGAACTTGTTTTCAATAATAGAATGAAGCTGATTGTGTACCTGAAATCCGCGTTGTTGAAATTTTAAGTCGCGGAGATAATCTTTAGTTAAGTCACAAGTATAGCCATCTGCTCCTGGTTGGCACAATCCATAGCCTCCATTTCTATTTAAACCGAGACGATTTAAGTCAAATCTATCATAATCTGTTGGTGGCAGTTTTTGATTGATGGATCGTATTTCCATCTCATTGAACATTTTTCTTTCGAACATTACTAAGCCTTGCCTGGGTTAAGAGGATTTTGTACATGGAAGGTTAGTGCTTGGTATAGTTCGGGGGATTTAATGCCTATTATAAAGCTGAGATTTCGCACTAATCTACCAAGTTTTCCTTCACATAGCGCTTTTCTGTGTTTAGTACTAAAAATAAAGTCTATATTATCTTGTAAAGATTGGTTTGTTTCCTTTCCGTTATTCAAAATAATTGCTTTTGTGAAATCACCATTTAATAGGTTATATAAATTTTCAGCAGCTGTTAGTTTTGCTTTGGTTGTTTTGTGACTTGTATTTGCTATGCCGCCATGAATTCTGCCACTAGTTGAATGCATCAATTTGCTGGCTTTGCTTTGAGCTTTTTTTGAATCAATATATTGTTTTAATGGTGTTGTTATAAATGTACGAAAATATGTATGTGTGGCCCGGTTCCAGGTGGCATAGTCATGGAATAATTTGATATAAGGTTCATAGCCATTAAAATCTATTTGCTGGAGTTTAAATCCATCTTTATAGTTATTAATATAGCTTACTAAGCTTGCACTATTATTCATAAGCTGAGTCAATTCTATTGTTTCCATTAGCGGAATAGGTTTACACAAAACGGCTTCAGTTTTGTATTTTAATTGCTGCTGAAAATTGAGGCGATCTATGTCTGGATCAATAACTGTAAAAGTTAACACGAAATTTGTTTCTAATACCCAGTTTTGACGCGTAAAACAATAATATAAATGTTTGTTTTTTGTATGGCCAATTGAGCTTTGATTACCAAAACACCCACGAGCCAAATTTAGTACATGACTCGGGGTTGTGCCAACCTGTTGGTGATATGCTCGCTTCAGAATTGCCACGTGTACAGATGCTAGCTGTTTTACATATGCATCTGTGTAAGCTGTTGAGGATTGCGAGCTTGAAATACTATTGATATAGCGTTTTATATATCTGTTATCATACAAGCTTTGTGGGCGTATAATCTCTGGTGATATTTCTTGTGCAATTATAGCTTCCAAAATAGTTAATGCTTTGCGATAGTCTTCAGCACTTTTATCGCTTGTAACTGTTTGACTTTGTGGAGCGGGGGTGCCACCACCTGTTAGTGATGTTTGGAATTGTGCAGTGTAATATGGCAGGAATTGTTTATATTTATTATGTTGAAACTGTAAATCACGATCAATATCTTTGGCTAGATCATAGCTTACGCAGTCTGTAGATTCCGCGTGGAACCCATAACCGCAATTTCTATTTACACCAAGCCGATTTGAGTCAAATTTATCGTAATCAGAATATGGATATTGATTACAGAGCTGCTGTATTTCGGCATGAGTGTAAGTTCTTTGTGTTAGCATGATTTACTACAGATTCTGTATTTTATTGCGTCTATGTGTTGATTGGCCATAAATGGCATAATTATTTCTCCCCAAATTCGATAATTATTTATGGTATGTTATCATAAATCGTATTTAATTTTATAACTATAAATAATAATACATTACTCATCAGTATGTGGTGGAATAGGTACCAGTGGATTTTGATGCGGTAGTCTTAATTCCATATATAGAGCAGGATCTACAAGTCCAATGAAAAAACTCAGATTCTGTGCAATGAGTCCTAATTTGTTTTCACACAGTGCCTGTTTTTCAGTTGAGCTGAATGTTACTTTAGGGTTGTCTTGTGTTAGTAGCGCATATAATTTTTTTGACGCGCTGAATATGATATTAGGAGTTCGGTGAAGTGGTCCGCCTGTTAATACTGTGCCTATTGAAGACGTTAGTTTATCAAGCCCACCTTGTGAATTCAAAAAATCAATATGTCGATTTAAAGGGAATGCAATATAAGCTCTAAAGTCAGGAAAGGCGGTTCTATCCCAGTTTATAAAACTGTTAAATAAGCTAATGTAGTGAAAGTGGCCTTCAAGTTCTAAAGTGGATGGTATAAATCCAGCATTATATTGTTGTACATAAGTTGTTAATCCCGTAGTTACTATTTCGTTAAGTTGTTTTTCATTTATTGGGAACGTAGGTATTTGTTGTGGGATTTTTGCTGTGGTGACACACATAAGTTCTTTCTCAAAACGCAAACCACCGCTATGGTTAACCTTGAAGGTTAAATTGCTGTTTACTTGAAGCACCCATTTTTTAAGATCATCACAAAAAAATAATTGTCTCACGGGGTCTTCTACGATGATGCATTTTGGGTTAAAGAAATGAACTATTTTGCTCAGAACAGTAAATAGAGTTGTAACTGCAGCTTGGTGATAACTCCTTTTTAGAACTTCAAGATGCAGAATTGCCAAATCATTTTTATAAGTTGCATTTCGCGCATTAAACTCTTTTCCCATTATGGTTGGTAATATATCGTGGAAGACAATGGTTTCTAGAGCGTGTAAGCTTGCAGCATAATTTGTAGGATTTGTTAATGTTCCTTTTAGTGTTTCATTGCATGAGTTATAACTGGAATATCCTAGTCCGGCAAAGATCAATTCTTTACCAAAATCTTTTGCCAAATCCCAGCTTGCTCCATCGGTAGGAGGAAGGCAGAGCCCGTGGCCTCCATTTCTATTTAATTCAAGTCTATTGAAACCAGCTGAATCAAAGTCATTTGGCGGCATACGTTTATGGAGCGTAACCATATCATAAGTTTCTATTTGAGGGAGCAGAGGTGGTGGAGTCAGTGGGGGCGCAGTAGGATTTGGGAGAGACGGAATTACCAATTCTCTGCCAATTTTAAGTTCACGAAAAATACCTTGATGTCGAAGCACAATCAAAAAGCCAAGGTCTGAGACAATTTTTCGCAGCTCAGTTTTAGGTCTTTTCCAAGCCTGAACTGGATCATCAATAATTGGTGGATTAGTTCCATCTTTTACTAGATTTAGTAGATGCTGAGCTTGGGTATTCAGCATTCCATCCGCAAGAGGCGGATTAGCAATGTATGTAGTTAAAGGAACTAGTAATGTGTCAAGATCAATGAATGCCTGGTTCCAGCTATGTTGCGTACACAAGAAACAATCAAAGGCCTCGATATACTGTTTCGGTCCTTCAAGCGTCATTTGAATTAATTTGAAATTAGGTTCTGTTGCGCTTCTTGACTCAATACCAATTGGGAACATAGCTGTTATGCTGTATTTTATTGAGCCTAATATGTTATCCGTTACCATGTCAATAATGTTTATTTGGTCATATATTTCTACCATCCAAGCATTTGAAAAAATATCATAATAAATGTCGAATGTTCTCTGCGCTTGCGGGACGCTGGCTCCGGGGCTTGCTCCTAAAGAAGTGTCGTTTCCAGCTATCAAGTTTAGCGGACGAACTAGTTTAGGCATGATCCACAATGGAGTAGCAAATTCATATCCGTGAAAGTTACAGTTCAAAGTATTTAGGTGAGCTAATGCTAAACCTTGTTTATACCTTTCATTTTCATGTGGTACCATTATATTAATTACTTCATGTTGTATTACTACTTGCATTAAGTCGAAATTACTTCCACCACCTATCATGTATTGCTTGCGCCACTCTTCGAGAGTTTTGTGTTGTATTCTGAGAAAATTAAATTGTTTGGATAACTGTTCCAGCAAACATGGTTCGCTTTTCGTTACAGCATAATGACCTTCTTTGGTAAGTGAATATTTTGCCACAGGATTTGCCGCCTTTGACAAAAAATCCCGTATGTCGCTTTGCTCATATATGATAAGTAATGAATCTGGACCTCGGTTAAATACTTTAGGCATAATTTTTCCCCAAAACTGCTAAATTATTATGCAATATTATCATAGATGGTATCGAAGTCTAGAAATTTATGTGAAATTTACATGATAGATTTTTTTGTTATCGTTTATTAGAAGCAGAAACTTGAAGGTATCGTCTATGGTTAATACCCGGAAGAACTACTACTACTACTACTACTACTACTACTACTACTACTACTACTACTACTACTACTACTACTACTACTACTACTACTACTACTACTACTACTACTACTACTGCTGCTACTTGAAGATTGAATTCTGGTTGATGTTTGGTGTGCAAGCGGATTTTGATGTAGGCTTTGTAAACGTTGATGAAGTTGTGGTGCTATGAGGCCAATCACGAAACACAGTTTCTGTGTTATTTTGCCTAACTCATCTGTACTTAGTGCTGTAGCTTCTTCTGTACTAATGATAATATCAGGTGCGTCTGTTGTTAATAGTTGATGCAATTTACGAGCAGCATTTATCTTCAGAGCAAGAGTTGCGTCATCGTTTCTATGCTTAATACGATCTTGCGTTCCTATTTGTTGAAATTCTGCTGACGATGGCCATTGCCAAATTAATCCGGCGGTTGAAAAAGATTTGGGATTTATTATATATGCATCTAAATCACGCGTAATAAATTTCCTGAAGTCGAGATGTTTTGTGCTATCCCAGTTAATAAAACTATCAAATAGATGTCTGTAGTCACATGGGCCTTTAATTTCAATTTTTCTTAATATGAATCCGTCATTGTAGTTGGTGTTTATATAGTTATTTAATTCTGTCTCTTTGCTTAAATCAAAAGGGCATGAGGTTTCTTTGATTGCTAGTACTGCTTCAGTGCTGTATGAAAGTTCACTTTTAAAATGTAATCTTGTAGTTCTGTCAACAAAGGTTACAGTAGCTTCTGTTATTAATATCCAATTTTGGGTATGTGGAGTTGTAGGAGTTGGGTTAAAACATCTCTGGTATGGGTTGTAATATAAATGTTTCGTCGTAGTTACATGTTGAATTTCATATTTGTTATTGAAGAACCAGATTGCATTGTTTAGCACGTTGTTTGGAGTTAAACCAATATTACGATGATAAGCACGTTTTAGAACTTCAAAGTGAAACCTTGGTATGCTGCTAGGATTAGCCTCTGATTTTGATGAGCTGCTAGTGCTAGCATCAATCTCTGATTTTTGTTCGGGAGGGATAACCTCTGCTGTTCTTTGTTCAAGTTCCTGTAAGATTCCAGGTAAGTATATTGCAGTAGTAGGATCAGTCATAGTGCTAGAACTTTTGCCATGAAATTTTAAACCGGTAGTATAGTCCTGAGCCAACGCTTGGCCAATTGTGTCACCTGACTCATGAGGTGGGCAGAGATCATAACCGCAGTTTTGAGTTAATTCAAGCCTGTTGAAACGAGTGCGAGGGCTGTAGTCACTCGCGAAATTTGCATTGAGAGCGGCTATGTCGATGTAAGAGTTTGTTTGTAGCAATAACTCAAGTGGTGTCATTTGCATTTGCAATGGTGCTGGCATTTGTATTTGTGCTGGCTGCAAAGTAAATTGTCTACCAATTCCTAATCTTTGATAAAGATCTGGGATCTTTATGGCGACCAAAAAGCCTGAATTCCATACAATATCATGCAGAGGACCTGGGTGTTTTAATGCTGTGATTTCGTTAGTAAATAATTGTACTGTAGTGGGGGTTTGTTCCTGTAATAGAGTTTTTAATTTTAATATTGCGTTAGCTGTATCTTGTGAACTGTTTTTTGTTGCCCCACTAATATTGGTAGGCTCATCTAGAGGCTCTAACAATTGCGCAAGACTGAAAAGTTCTTCATTCCAGTCATTGTTATTGCACAAAAAGCAATCGAATGCGTTTAAGTATTTTTCATCTCCACTAACAGTCATTTCTATTAGTTGGAAGCCCTCAGTTGTTGCATATTTTGGCTCTAATGGAGTTGGCAAAATCGCCTTTATGCTATATTTTATAGGCCATGACTTATTTATTAAGGGGTCTGTGATATTGAAATCTTCTTTTACCTCAATGACCCAACATGCCATAGGGTTAGAATTAGGTTCGGAAAAAGTAAAATCAGGATAATAATATATATGAGAACTTTGATTTTTGCTTGTTAGTATCAGTTTTAATGGATGAGTTATTTTTTGTAATATTGTAACCGGTGTCCCAAAACAAACTCCATCATATGCATCGCGTAAAATAGTCAAGTGAGAGTTTGCCATACTTTTGTAATAGTATGAAGTCGTTGTAGCATCTGGTTTGATTATTCTCTTAAATATTCCCTCTGCGATTATGTTTTCTATATAGATCAATCCAGATGATGGGTCAAAACTGCTTGTGCCAAATGTTGAGGGATAAGTTGTGCTCCAATCAGAAAATGCTTGATGTTGAAATTTGAAGTTGGGGTTTGTTATGAAATCAGTAACGATATTAGTTCCAAGCCCAGGTGTTTTAATCCCAAATCCGCCTAGCTTTGTGAGTGAATATTTAGCCTGTGGCTCTACTGCTGCCTGCGAAAAAGCACGAATTTCGTTAGCATCATAAGTTAAGTATAACTCTGAACCGCAACGAGTTGCTTTTGGCATTATTTCTCCCCAATATTGAAAAATATATATATAATATTATCATAGATGGCGTTGAAGTCCAGAGATTTATATAAGATTTGGTTAATGAGAATTATTTTTTGTTAGGCTGGCTGGTTTTTCTGAACACTGCGTTGATTATCTAAAAAGTATTTACTAATGATGGAATTATTGGGTTGTAGTGTAGTTCCTTCAAATCATTATAGAGGTCAGGGTCTTTTAGGCCAATAAAAAAGATAAGATCGGATGTTATGTCACGAAGGCGGCTCTTTGGTTCAAGGAGGGCGGATCTTTCCTGTTCTGATAACATAACTTTGTTATTAGTGGTTAGTGTAGTGTGCAATGCTTGTGCGGCCTTGACTTTTGTTTCTGAGGTTTTGTAGTCATAAGATGTTTTGCGTAATGTCATATTAGAAACACTTTGTTTTAGCTTGTGCAAAGCGTTTCCATCGCTTTGAGGGTTAGAGTTTTCTTTAATGTATGTAGTTAGAGGTTGGAGTATAAAAGCTTTGAAATCTCCTTGTCTACTGTCCCAGTTTAAAAATTTCTCAAATAAATTATGGTAATGCTTATGCCCTAAGAGTTCTATGCTCTGTAATACAAAACCGTTCGTGCGATTTTCATTAATATCTTGCAATACTTCAGTATTATTAGTTAAGTCAATAAGATCGTACCGACTAGTTATTGTAGGTAATGGAAGCATGAGTGTGGTGTTACATTCAAGAAATTGCTGAAAACAACAAACTGTTGTGCCTTTAATTTCAAAACAAAAAATATCTTTGATTTCTATTCGCCAATGTGATTTTAGTCTTAGCTTTGCTTCTTTTTCTGATACATCATAATAGGATAGAAATTTTTGTTTTTTAACTTTAATTTCGAAGTTGTTTGCAAAAGTTTGTAGCATGAAGTAAAACGCTTCAAATGGTACGGAGTAGATGCGCGTATAATAAGCTCTTTTCATTGTCTCAAAACATAAATCAGTCCACTGTGGTGCTGATTCTGTTAACACCTTTCTTTCTGTTTGTCCTTGTGGTACTTGTGTTAATGCTGTTGCCTTGTCTTGAATAATAGTTTTTACTGCCTGTAAGCTTGCTTTATAATTGAATGGATTTGACAATGTGTCTTTGAGTTTCTCGTGGTGAAGGTTGTAATGTTTACAAGGTTTTCCTTCAATTCTTAGGTCTTGCAAGAAATCTTTTGCCAAATAATTATCAAACTGGTTTCCTGATAATTGGTATAGGCCAAACCCGAAAGCATTGTTTAGCCATAGTTTATTGTAGCCCGCGTTTTGGTAATTCTGAAGAGAAGGATATTTGCTTAATGTGGCTTGATCATAAGTCCGCTCAATATAAAATCCTTCAGGTGGTGTTTGGAGCGGTATTTGGTCAAGATTTAGCTGTGGGCCTTGTCGTCTCTCGGTAATCGCTGCATAAAGCTGAGGCCATCTGATGGCAGTGAAACATAAAGATTCATCTGTAATTGCAGCAAGTCTTGGGTGATCATATAGTGCCCGAAGATAATTATTTTGTGGATCATATGCTTCTCTTCCCTTGAAGTTACGTTTAAGGTGTCTGGCTGCATCCATGTGAGTTTGATGTACTCTTGGTGTTATATTATTTTGTTCGTCTTTGAAACTTCTAAGTGGTCTAATTAGTAGTTTTTCAGCAGTTACTCCACTTTTATGCTTCCAACCCTGTTGAGTGTATAGAAACAAATCGACAGCTTTAATGTAATTCGTTGGGGCTTGGAGCATCATATTAGTTAGTTTAAAACCGCAAGTAGAAGATTTTTCATAAGGATCAAATTGTAATTTAGCGCTAACGCCAAATTGTAGACTTGCTGGTGCTCCTGGGTCAGAAATTTGTGGATCTATTATTAGCATTTGGTCCTTCGTATCAAAAACCCAACACTTGTCAGATTCTTGATAATATAGGCTCATTTTTCTTTCAACTAAATCAACAACATTTGGCTGGTAATACTGTAATTTTATCCCAAGCGGATTACAAATATGACCTAAAATCAGACCCGGAACTGAAAAACCATCGCCTAAGAAAGTGTTTTGTAACACATGTAGGTGATTTTCAGCTAATGACCATGTTTGCTTATCTATATTTTGCCCGCCTGTTTTTGTTATCACAGTTTGTGCTATTATATATGTCATAAGGACTATGGCCGTTTCAAAATTGAGATTAGGATACATTTGTTTCCATTCGGCATATGTTTTCTTTTGGAAAGCAAAGTAATCTAATCCAATGAAGCAATTTTCAAGAGCTAAGGTTTTACCTTTGGCGGTGAAATAGCCTTCTTGTGTTAATCCAAATTTTGCTTCCGGAAAGCTGTTATGTTGCAGAAAACATTCTATATCTTGTTCTTGGTACACTATGTTTTGTATACCATCGCGATAATTAGTTATGATCGGCATGATCTTCTCCCCCCAAAAAACGTTACATTATCTGCTTGATATTACCATAAGCCTAGAAAATATCAAAGTTTGGAAAGATAAATAATAGGTTTTCGATGTAGTTATTGAAGGATGACTAAGGAAGATTAAGGATGAGAATTAAAAAACGCATGAATTCCCGCCTGCGCGGGAATGACGAAATAAAACCCGTAGAGACGCAACATCTTGCGTCTTGTTTTTAAAATGATTTGGTTTTTTTGCTTTTTAACAATAAACGCTTTTTGTCTCACAAAGTATCAATTCGATGGTAACCACCAGTCATAGCTGGCATAGTCGGATAAATACTTCTACCAATACCAAGCGCTTGATAAAGTTCCGGAAATTTAATAGCTATCAAAAACCCTAGATTTTTTACAATATTATTTAGTGGTCCTGGTTGTTTAAGGGCAGCGATTTCGTTGTGAGGAAAAACATAGTCAAGATCTTTGTCAGATAAAAATTGTTTTAATTTGTTAGCGGCTTCGATTTGAGGGTTAATTATTTCACTTTCTATCACATATGTTGTTAGTGGTTTTAGTAATGTTCCAAGGTCAACAAATGCTTCCTCCCAATCTTTGTTATTGCATAAGAAGCAATCAAATGCATTAATATAATTTCTGTTGCCGCGAAGAGTAATTTGAGTCAACTTAAAACCATTAGTTGGGGGGCTTTTTAGGTCAATATCAGTAGGCAAAACAGCTTTGACACTAAATTGTATTGGCGTGGAGGTGCCTGTTTGTGGATCAATGATTTTTAATTGATCTTTTATATCAAGTATCCAGCCCCCGGACCAAATTTCGTAATATATATCAGTGCTTTTTTTGTTATTTGTGCCTGGAGAGTAGGTGGCAGGATCTAGTGCTACTATCAAGCCTAATGGGTGAGCAATTTTGCATAGCAAATGGTATGGTGTTGCAAACAAATGACCCCGGTAGTTTTGTTTTAGAAGTCTTAAATGGTTATCTGCCAAAGTATCTGGATTATCCTTATGTTTTAGTGCTTCTGCTTTAATTATGTGTTTTATGATTGCTTCGGGATCGGAAATCTTTAGTTCTGTTTGCCAATCAGCGTATCTTTTGTGTTGTATTTTGAAAAAAGGTGATGCTGTAAAGTCTTGGAGTAAATAGGCCTGTGCTTGTTGAAATATGCGAACATTTCCATATTCGCCTCTATCTGTAAGTAACAATTTCAAATCAGGTCGTTTCGCATTATGCACCATCTCATCAATATCACGTTGATCATAAGTGATCATTGACCCTAAAGGCCCATAGAGTGTACTTGGCATCGTTTTTCTCCCCCATTTATTCATTAACTAGAATATATTAACATAGTCTTGTTTAAGGCGAAATATAAAATCTGAAGTTTGGCTATATGCCGAAGTGTTGTTCTTGTTGAAAAATGAATCTTGGGATGTAATTGAAATTATAGCCTAGGACTTTGAAGAGGTTAGGGGCTAGGAAATAAATCGCTGGACTTAAATCTTGGGCATAAGGTTTTAACTGGCCGGCGCGCATAGAGTTCATTTCTTGGGGAGTGACATCCCATTCAAAATGTTCCTCTGTTATAAGTTTGCACAATTTTTCAGCTGTACTTGAGCCAAACAAATGGCTAAATGAATTCTCTAGGCTAATAAATGTACTTAATGGTGCTGCTAAGTATTTAAGAAAATCAGGATAGGCTACGCTATTCCAACCTAACAACTTATTAAATAGTTCAAGATATGGGTTCTCCGCTTCTATTCTTATCTGCTTTAAAATAAAGCCGTCAGTGAATAAGCCTGCATATTTGTCTATGCATGCTTGCAAATTAATTTCTGTTGTGGAGTCAATTATTGCTGGGAATGGACCTAGGTGAGAAAAAGTTGTCACAGTTATTCTATTGAATAATGGATTCGGACTTGGTTGGTCCGTCACGAATTCTACCGTTGATTGAACCTCAAGAATCCATGTTTGCTTAGCTATATCATAATGTAGATGCTTTACTGTTAGTTTTTGTTCAGCTCTAAATAAAAGGTTTGGAAAAAAAGTAGATATTTTACATAGTTGAGTTAATAGGGAGCAACCAACTTGCTGATGATAAGCTCTTTCTAAAGCTCCAAGATGAATTTTAACTAAGCTATCTATGTAACGTTGTTGTTTGAATGCAGGATCATCAGGAAGAGTTTTAGTGATAATCTCAGTGACTATTTGAGATATAATGCCATGGTTAGATTTATTTTGCTGATCTGAGGAGTAGCTTGACCATGGTGCTGTTGATGTTGCGGCAGGCATTGATGTTTCCGTTTTGGAAGAAGCAGCGCTTGAAGATGTTGACTCAGAAGTTGGTTTAAGTGGTTTGTTCCACTCTTCAAGATTTTGATACTCGATATTAAGTTCACGGCTAAAATCTTTATAAAAGTCGTAATTAAATGGCGTGTGAGGTGGTTGCGGATCAACTAAACCATGGCCACAGTTTCTATTTATTTCTAATGGGGTATATCCAAACCTATTGCCTGGTATTGGTGGCAGTCTGCTATTTATAGCTTTGATCATTGCCTCAGTATAGGTGTGACTAGTGGGCATTTTTTCCCCGAATATGAATCTTTATCATGATAAAAGCTTAGCATATTATATTATATTTATGTTGAGCAATAGTTTTTTTGTGGATCGGGACTGGCTTATGAGTTAATCGACAAATTTGTCGATTAGCGTTGCACACGATGGTGAAATTGAAAACATCGGTCTTTCCCTGTTAATTAAAATAAGCTACAATAAATTTCTTTGTTATATAGGAGATAATTATGCGACTACTTATTATATTATTGATGACGTTTGGTATCGGGATGATGAACCCAAGTGTTTATGCTAAGGCTACTAAGCCGAAGCCCGTAGTAGCTGCGTCACAACAGCTTAATTTATATGCTGAGCCATCAACATCAGCTAAAGTTGTAGGTGAAATTGATTTGTTTCATGGTTTGATTCCAATTTATCAAAAAGATGGTTGGGTGAAAGTTGGAGATCCGAGTGATGGTGACACAGGCTGGCTTAATATGGATCAGTATAAAAAAGCTGTAGATGCCTTTAATAAAGCACGAACACAGACAGTTTATATACAGATGAATAATACAGGTAAAAAAGGTCAACCAAGACTAGTGGTTTTTGAAAATGGCAAAAAAGTGACTGACAAGAAGAAAGCTAAAAAGATCTATAAGAACTTGCAAAAAGATCAGGCTAAAGTGAGCAAGCAAATGGAAGACATGCAAATGCAAATGAACAAAATGATGCAAGGATTTGGTCCAATGCCTGATATGCAAGTGTTTCCAATGCAACCTGTGGTTGTAGTGGTGCAATCACCGAAAAAATAAATTAATATGCAAAATATCCGTAATTTTTCCATTATCGCTCATATCGATCATGGCAAGTCAACTCTTGCTGATCGATTTATTCAGCATTGTGGCGGTCTTAGTGCGAGAGAAATGACTGCACAAGTTTTGGACTCAATGGATATTGAGCGCGAACGCGGTATTACTATTAAAGCGCAAAGTGTTACTCTGAACTATAAGGCCAAGGATGGACAGAAATATCAATTAAACTTTATTGATACTCCCGGGCATGTCGATTTTTCTTATGAGGTTTCGCGTTCTTTGGCAGCTTGTGAAGGGGCTTTATTATTGGTTGATGCGGCTCAAGGTGTTGAAGCCCAAACTGTTGCAGTGTGTTATATGGCGGTGGAGCAGGGCTTAGAAGTTATTCCGGTATTGAATAAAATCGATTTGCCGTCAGCCGAGCCAGAAAGAGTAATGCAGGAAATCGAAGATATTATTGGTATTGATGCTAGTGATGCTATAAAAGTTAGTGCTAAAAGTGGTTTTGGCGTTGTGGATTTATTGGAGCAACTGGTAGCAAAAGTTCCGGCGCCTGAAGGTGATGTTAATGCGCCATTGCAGGCTTTGATTATTGACTCCTGGTTTGATAGTTATTTAGGCGTAGTGTCTTTGGTTCGAGTCAAAAATGGTACGCTGAAAGCTGGCGATAAAATTCGAGTTATGAGCACTGGCCGCGATCATTTGGCAGATAATATTGGCATTTTTACGCCCAAAAGAACTCCAGCAAAAGCTTTACGCGCTGGCGAAGTCGGCTATGTGATCGCTGGCATTAAAGATATTTTTGGCGCGCCGGTAGGTGATACTCTGACGCATGCAAAGAATCCGGCAGCTGAGCCATTGCCAGGATTCAAGCAAGTTCAGCCTCAGGTTTATGCTGGATTGTATCCAATTGTGGGCGATGATTTTCAGGCATTTCGTGAAGCTTTGGCTAAATTACGGCTGAATGATGCATCATTATTTTATGAACCGGAGACTTCAGAGGCACTAGGATTTGGGTTTCGTTGTGGCTTTTTGGGCATGCTGCACATGGAAATTGTCCAGGAAAGATTAAGACGCGAATATGATCTGGATTTAATCAACACTGCGCCGACTGTGATTTATGAAATTTTGTTGCGCAATGGCGAAAAGATACATATGGAAAATCCTGCTAAATTGCCATCTCCGGCTGATATTGCAGAAATGCACGAACCTATTGTTAGAGCAAATATTTTGACGCCGAAAGAGTATGTTGGCAATATTATAACTTTGTGTAACGAAAGGCGCGGAGTCCAGAAAAATCTGCAATACGTTGGCGGTCAAGTAGCTATAACTTACGATTTGCCGATGAATGAAGTGATATTAGATTTTTTTGATCGACTAAAATCAGTTAGTCGTGGTTATGCCTCACTGGATTACGCTTTTGAGCGGTTTCAGCCGGCGGATTTGGTCAAATTGGATATATTGATTAATAGCGAAAAAGTTGATGCTTTAGCAGTGATTGTGCATAAAGATAAAGCACTTAGTCGGGGTCGAGAATTGGTAGAAAAAATGCAAAAACTGATTCCACGACAGATGTTTGACGTGGCGATTCAGGCAGCAATTGGCTCAAAGATAATCGGCAGAAAGACAGTTAAAGCCTTGCGCAAAAATGTTACGGCTAAATGTTATGGTGGTGATGTAAGCCGTAAACGTAAATTGCTAGAAAAGCAGAAAGCCGGTAAAAAGCGGATGAAGCGTGTTGGTAAAGTTGATATCCCGCAAGAAGCGTTTTTGGCGGTACTGAAAACCTAAAAGGAGAAATAAATGAGTAGTGTAAGTTTTGATTTCCCATTAATTTTAAGCCTGCTGGTGATTATCAGCGGCGTTATCGCATTACTAGACATTTTATTCTTTGCCAAAAAGCGCAAAGCCAAGGGTAAAGCAAAACCAGGCAAGCTAGTTGAATATTCGCGTTCTTTTTTCCCGGTATTATTACTAGTGCTCGTGATTCGTTCTTTTTTAGTGCAGCCATATCGTGTGCCAACTGGCTCACTGGAACCAACTATCATGCCGGGTGATTTTATTGCGGTAAATCAGTTTGCTTATGGTTTAAGATTACCAGTATTACATTATAAAATTATGGCAATCAGTGAGCCTAAACGTGGTGATATTGCATTATTCAGATGGCCCAAGAATCCACATATTATTTTTGTTAAGCGCGTTATTGGTCTGCCTGGCGACCATATCGTTTACAAAAACAAAGTATTAACAATAAATGGTAAAGTAATGCCTCAAAAAGTTATTGGCAGAAGCTTAGATGTCGAGCCGAACCAGCCACCTATTCCAGTCATAATTAAACAAGAAAACCTTGGTGGTATTATTCACAAAATCTATCAGTTTGAGCAGGGCGGAGATAACAATAATTATGATATTACCGTGCCAAAAGATTGCTATTTCATGATGGGCGATAACCGTGATGATAGTGATGATAGCCGTTCCTGGGGCTGTGTGCCAGAGGATAATTTTGTGGGCAAGGCTTTTGTAATTTGGCTGAGCTGGGATGGCGAAAACAATAGCTTTCGATGGAGTAGAATAGGGACAAAATTATAAATGTTAGAACAGAACCTAGGTTACAATTTTCAAGATAAGGAATTGCTACAGACAGCACTGCGGCATCGCAGTATGGGTACAGGCAGCAATGAGCGCATGGAATTTTTGGGCGATTCGGTATTAAATTTCATTGTCACCCAAGAATTATTTCAACGTTTTCCCAAGCTACGTGAAGGTGAATTGAGTCGCTTGCGCGCTAGTCTAGTCAGAAAGGAAACTTTAGCTAGCATCTCACGTGAATTACAAGTTGGTGATCATTTGTTGTTAGGCGTAGGAGAGAAAAAAAGCGGTGGCTATCGTCGTGATTCTATTATAGCCGATGCTTTAGAGGCAATAATTGCTGCAATTTTCCTCGATAGTGATCTAAAAACATGCCAAGAGCGAGTGTTGCATTGGTATGGCGATAAATGGCAAAGCTTAGATTCGCGTGCCCTAAAAGATCCCAAAAGCAGACTGCAGGAGTTAGCACAGGCGCGTAAACTGCCGTTGCCGCAATATGAAATTGTTGAAGAAAAAGGCGATGATCATGAGAAAATGTTTGTTGTTGCCTGCAAAGTCGATGGCTTAGATATTACTGCAACAGGATCAGGCACATCGAAACAAATAGCCGAACAAGAGGCAGCCGTGAAGTTTTTGGAACAATTGACTGGCTAAGCTGTCATTGCGAGCATAGCGAAGCAATCCAGTTTTTAAATATTTTCTGGATCGCCGCGTCACTCCCTTCGACAAGCTCAGGGCAGGTCACTCCTCGCGATGACAGGTCATTTTTTATCGTACTAATGACGATTTACAGGAATTTACCAACAACCAATCCCAGCAACATCAACCAGATCCACAAATATTGTCCCATTTTTACCCAGGGGGTATTGCCTGTTATAGCATAGACATTGCCTTTTATTACGGCCTGTTGAAACATCGGTCCATGTGCTTGTAAACTGCCATCGGGATTGACAATAGCACTGATGCCGGTATTAGTAGAAATCAATTGATAACGACCAGTTTCGAGCGAACGCATTTGAGCCATTTGTAATTGTTGGGCTGCGGCAATGGATTTGCCAAACCAGCTGTCATCAGTGATATTTACCAGCAATTGTGCTTTGGGAAAATATGATAATATTTCACGTGGATAAGCTACTTCGTAACAAATCGAAGGCGCAATATAAAGATTATCTGCCATGAATGCTGGTTGTTTGGCTTTGCCTGGAGTGAAACTCGACATTGGCAATTTGAAAAAGTTAACTACCCAGTTAGAAATTGGTGCTAGCATTAAATATTCCCCAAATGGAACTAGGTGACGTTTGTGATAAATGCTGGATTTAGCACCAAGTGTGATCATGCTATTGTAATATGCCTCGGTAGCTTGGTTTTGGGTAATAACACCAGTAATAATAGTAGCATCATGTTGTTGCGCTAGCTTTGCCATACTCGTTAAATATGGCTGGATTTGCCAAGCGTATACTGGCATTGCCGCTTCGGGCCAAACTACAATTTTACTCCAGTTTTGTTCGGTTAATTGTTGATATTTATTTAAAATCTTGGGCAAATTACCTACATCCCATTTTTCTTGTTCTGGAACATTGCCTTGAATTAAGGTAACTGAAATGGCTTTTCCTTGTGGCTTGGTCCAGTGCATATGGCCTAAGAGCATACTGCCGCCCCATAAAATTATTAGGACTAATACTGCCGTAATAATGCGAGAAATTTTAGTGCTGAATAAAGCCATGATTGCGCCACAAGTTAATATAACGGCAAAAGAAACGCCATATACACCTAATATTGGCGCAATGTGTGCCAGTGGTGTAGTTAATTGCGTATAGCCAATAAAGAGCCACGGAAAGCCGCTTAAAACCCAAATACGGGCCCATTCAAATAAGACCCAGCTGGCAGGAAATATTAACAATAATTTGGTTAGATTGTTTTTGGGAAAGAATTTGGTCACAAGGTAACCTTGCAATGCCGGAAAGCAGGATAGGGCTAGAATTAATAATCCGGTCATAAATACTGCCAGCCAGATTGGCGAATTACCAAAAGTATGAATGCTGATATAGACCCAATACACGCCAAAACCAAAGCCTGATAAGCCATAAAGTAAGCCGTATTTGAAGGCATCTTTGGGAGTGGCATAAAGCCATAAAGCTAATAATAACGTTGGTGAAACAAATGCCAAAATATAGAGATGGTAAGGCGCAAATGCTAGTGGCAATTGAATGCCGGCAGCGATTGCGATGAGATAATAAAAATATTTAGTTGTTAATTTCATAAGGATTATTAATGCCTAATTTATGTAAAAGTTGAATTTCGAGTTGTTCCATGATTTCAGCATCAGCAGCATCAATATGATCATAGCCGAGCAAGTGCAATACGCCATGGATAGTAATATGAGCCCAATGTTCTTCGGGAGTTTTGTTTTGTTCTACAGCCTCTTTATTGACAATAGGTGCACAGATTACAATATCGCCAAGTAATTTTGATTTAAACTCTGGCGGCAATTCTGCTGGAAAAGACAAAACATTGGTGGGTTTGTCCTGATGACGGTATGTTGAATTTAATTCCTGCATTTCATCTATGTCGACAATGCGAATTGTAATCTCAGCGTCTTTATTTTCATCTAAGGCAATATCAACCCAGTGGTGTAAAAATTTTGTACTCGGAATGTATTCTGCTTCACTTGCGATTTGTAAATTAACCATTTTCATAGGCCCTGACTATTTGTTGGACTAACGGGTGCCTAACTATATCTTTAGCAGTAAAGTGGGTAAAGCCAATACTGGGTATATGTTGGAGGATTTCCATAGCATGAACTAGGCCCGAAAGCCGATGTTTAGGCAAATCAGTTTGTGTAATATCACCGGTAATAATGGCTTTGGAATCGAATCCAATCCGTGTCAAAAACATTTTCATTTGCTCAATGGTGGTGTTTTGGGCTTCGTCAAGAATGATCACGGCATCGTTTAAAGTGCGACCACGCATGAATGCCAAAGGTGCGATTTCAATAATACGGCTCTCGATTAATTTGTGGACGGTGCCAAAACCAAGCATTTCATATAAAGCGTCATAAATTGGGCGCAAATATGGATCGACCTTTTGGGTGATGTCACCAGGCAAAAAACCTAATTTTTCACCGGCTTCAACAGCAGGGCGAGCAATAATAATTCTGCTGATTTGATCTTTTTCCAGCTGGCTCACAGCATATGCCACAGCCAAATATGTTTTGCCGGTACCAGCCGGACCAATGCCAAAATTAATATCATATTTCATAATATTGTTGACGTATTTAATCTGGTTAGCGGTGCGTGGCTTGATAGAGACCTGCGGAGTAACAATATCTTTAACTTTGCCAATTTTAGTATTATTAGCTTCTTCCGTGTGCATGGCCATATTGATTTCTGCAGCTGGTATGTGCTTTTTGGTGGCAGTTTCATCATATAAGTTAATAATGACTTTTTGCGCTTGTTGTGCATTTTTGGGATTACCAAGAATATAAAATTCATGACTGCGGTTATTGACCTCAACGTTAAAATGTTCTTCAATCTGACGCAGATTATTGTTGTGCTCGCCGCATAATGCTGCCAGGCGTTTGTTGTCCTCAGGTTCGAGGACAAAGGTTAAATTATGTTTTTCCATGAGGGTATTTTATCACAAGCCAACCTGTCATTGCGAGGAGAGAAGCGACGCGGCAATCCAGTACCACAGTCATTGCGAGGAGCAAAGCGACGAAGCAATCCAGAAAACATGTATTAAAAAATGCAATATAAAATATAAAAAACATGGATTGCCACGTCGCTTCTCTTCTCGCAATGACGTGCATGAGACACTACAGGATGTTTTATCTGATTATTTTATACGGGGGCCAAATATTGCCGTACCTAAGCGAATTATTGTTGCACCTTCGGCAATTGCTGCCTCATAATCATCGCTCATGCCCATAGACAATGTGTCAATGTTAAAACCAGCATTTTGTAAATCATGAAATGCTGTTGCGACTTTGTGGAAATTAGCACGTTGGGTAGCAATATCATCGGTTGGTTCTGGAATTGCCATCAGGCCGCGTAGTTTTAGGTGAGGTAATTTTGATATTTGGGATGCGAATTTCGGTAATTCAGTGAAATTAATACCGGATTTGGTGGTTTCTTCACTGACATTAATTTCAATGCAGATATTTAGAGGCGGTAAATTTTCAGATCGCTGGTCATTTAGGCGCTGAGCAATTTTTAATCTATCAATACTGTGGACCCATGAGAAATGCTCGGTAATAGCGCGAGTTTTATTTGCCTGAATCGGGCCAATAAAGTGCCATTCAATATTTTCCGGTAGGGCTTGTATTTTTGCTATGGCTTCCTGAACATGGTTTTCACCAAAAGATTTTTGCCCAGCTGCAATTGCTTTCTCAATATCAGCGATACTACGAGTTTTACTTACGACTAACAATTTAACAGAGCAGGGGGTTCTATTATATTGCTGTTCCAATTCCCTGATTTTTGTATTAATTATATTAATGTTGTCAGTAATTACAGTCATAACACACAATATACTCCATGTAGCAAAAAATAAACATCTAGAAAATAATCGTTCTTGTGGTAATATTGGCAGCTAATTTAAGTAGATTTTTGGGGATAGTAAAATGCCATTTGATTATGAGGCAGCAATATCAGCTTTAGAAGTTAAGCATGCGCAAGATGTTTTTAAAAGTATTAATCTCACTCAACTACAAATCCCAAATAATGATGTTGTAAAATTTGCTACTATTGCTATTTCTGCAGGTGTTTTAGCTGATTTGATGCAGCGATATATTCAGCCGACGGAAGGATGCTGTTTTGGTTGGATGTATCTCAGACGTCATAATATACATTATGCTAAAGAAATTCACAGCAAAGCACTGGAGGTTAAAAATGCGGTAGTTTCTCCTTTGAGTTATGACTCAAAAGTTAACTTAGAGCATCTGAACGACAGGGTAAACCAAGTTCTACAAGCAATTAATGCACCATTTGATCCGACAACTAACCCAGCTAAAATTAATCCTGTTGGTGATTTTGCTATGGCTCTTACGCCATTTTTAAATAAGTATTGGCAGATAAGATATCCGGTGACGTATACACCGCCTACACATGGAGGCTTAACTCCAAGTGTCGCATCGAAAAAACGATTTGGTAGTGTGCGGAAATTACTACCAAGTATGTCGTTTGGCAGTAAATCAAGTAAAAATTCAATCCCACTTTCGGAGACAAGTGAATTATTGTCAGGACCTGGTGCTAGCCCAGTATTTAGGGTGTCATATGCGAATCAGCTGGAATTGAAGAGCATGATAGAATTATGTGATTCAATAGCGTTCGCGCAAACTTCACCTGGAATAATGCCAAATACTGGTGATCAAGTTTGGGCAGGGCATAATAAAGAAGGATTGATTCTTTCGAAAGTTGTACAAGCATTACCAGGCGTCGGTAGGTATTGACATTAGCATGATATTTTGGCCAAATGTCTATATCTATTTTTAAAATTAAGGAGAAAAATCGTGCCAGCTGTTATATTAAAAGTTACCAAAAAGTGTTCTGCGGAGCAAAAACAAGATTTAGCAATCCAGTTATCTAATATCTGCGCTGAAGATATTGGCAAACCAGTGGAGCATATGATGGCGCTTGTCCATGATGAAGTTGTTATTTATCTGGGCAATGAAGCAAAAAATGCTGCTTTTGTTGAAGTTCGTAGTATTGGTGGTTTGAATAATGAAGTTAATACAGCAATAACAAGTGATATTTGTGCATTGCTACAAGAAAGCTTAGATATAGAACCGACAAGTGTTTATATCAATTTCACCAATATGGAACGAGCTTTTTGGGGAAGTAATAGCAAAACCTTTGCTTAGTTTTTTACGCAGTTTGTTATTATAGTCCAATACAGCAGTCATTCCCGCGTAGGCGGGAATCCAGGAAAGCCTATTAAGAACTGGATCCCCGTTTTCACGGGGATTGTATAGGTTACATATTTCGACGACAAAAAGGATAATAATTAATTTTAGCGCGTAGCGCCAAAAATTAATTAAAATGTTTTCCAAGCAAGGAGAATTTGTCATGTCGAAAATGGTAAAAGAA
>SDBS01000415.1_pt1 | contig 40682 bp, 39 predicted proteins | sample 2277091 | NCBI WGS metagenome assembly SDBS01 (sample SAMN10404972, study PRJNA504765) | marine sediment metagenome | isolation source: marine sediment core GS10_PC15, 163 cmbsf | place: Arctic Ocean: Southern Knipovich Ridge | collected 2010
AGCCTTTGATTTTTCTTGCTGATAATGCCATGTCCTGGATAAGCCCAATCCATGTAAAAGTATATTCTGGCAATATCACCTCTGACGTGTGATGGCGGTTCTGCTTTTCGATATTTAATCTCCATATCACACTCACCGAACTTACGCTTTTCACCTGGAATAATTCCGAAGCTGTAATTCGATCTTAAAGCGTTTATTTCGCCTACCGCTGGGACCAGATTGTACATATCAGATTCCATATACCTAAATTTGATCGCAACTTTCCTGGCGCAATTTCGTCCTTTGAAAGATTTGCCTTTACTGTCCACACATTCAGGATGCCCCTCACCGCCACCATCCAAAATATGATGGTGTTAATCAGCAATATCAAAGAGCAGGCTCCTGCAATGGCTATGGCCCGGGCTAAACCCGGATATCAAAGAGCGTGTTTGAGCCTCCAGGAGCTGTTTTTTTACTTCAAAGAAGTCGTAACTCGTAGCAGTAATCACTTTTTGGCCATTAAATGCTATGAGGGTAAGGTTTGATCAAAATTTTATCATCCTTTTAAAACACGGGTTTGGGCAACAGCCCGTGAAGACTTGACCCCTTTGGTTCTTGACACAAAACTCGGCGTCCTTATTTTTATTGGAGTAACTGCATACATGTTATGAGCTTTAAATCTGCCACAAGGAGACTTTAAAATGGAACCTGTGCTGCTTGAAAAGGATGGACCCATCGGCTGGCTTACATTAAATCGCCCTGAAAAGCGGAATGCACTTTCATTGGAATTAATGGATGACATGCTTGATAAGCTCAACCTTGTTGCGCAAGATCAGGATATCCGTGTAGTCGTCATCAAGGGCAACGGCCCGGTTTTCTGTGCGGGACACGACCTCAGGGAAATGGTCGGAACCGATTACGATATTCACCATTTTCATAAGATCTTTTCGAAATGCGCCGAAATGATGCAGACTCTTTACTCACTGCCCCAGCCCGTCATTGCTCAGGTTCACGGCGTTGCAACCGCAGCAGGATGCCAGCTTGTTGCCGCCTGCGATCTTGTCATTGCTGAAACCGGCGCTCAGTTCGCCACTCCGGGTGTAAAAATAGGCCTTTTCTGTTCCACCCCCGCGGTTCCGCTGGTCCGAGTTATCGGGAGACGAAAGGCCATGGAAATGCTTTTGTCGGGTCGTTTTGTTACTGCTGAGGAAGCTGAACGGTTCGGACTTGTAAACAGGATAGTTGCTCCGGACAGGCTTGCCGAGCAAACCAGAAACTGGGCCTTGGAAATGGCTCAATACAGCCGATATACGCTCGCTTTTGGCAAGGAGACTTTTTATAAGCAGATAGACATGGACGACAAATCAGCTTTCAATTTTGCAACCAATGCAATGGTCATGAACTGCTTTGCCGAAGATGCTCAGGAAGGTATGCTGGCCTTTTTGGAAAAACGTGAACCTGTCTGGAAGGATCGTTAGTTTGTTGAATATGAAATTCGTCTTTATTCTGGCAAAAAAATAGAACAATCACGAAAATACTAAAAAGGAAAAGCACGAAATTCAAATAAATTTTCGTGCTTTCGTCACAAATGAATTCTTTTTGGTTGCCCACCGGAGGATCCGAGGTAAAAATAAAAATATAATATATTTTTAACGTTTCGAAAACTGAAAACGGGCCCGTGCGCCCTTCTGGCCGTATTTCTTTCTTTCTTTGACTCTTGCATCGCGTCGAACATAGCCGGCTTTTTTCAGCGCCTGTCTTAAATCAGGATTGGCTAATATAAGAGCCTTGGTTATGCCATGCCGGATTGCACCGGCCTGTCCAGAAAAACCTCCACCGCAAACCCGGGCTTTTACATCAAATGATCCAAGGGTATTTGTCAAAACAAGCGGCAGTTTCAAATCTTTTGTAGCTGATTCAACCTTGAAATATTCATCCACGGGCCGATTATTAACGATAATTTCACCTTTTCCAGGCTTGAGCCAGGTTCTGGCAACAGCACTCTTTCGTTTGCCCGTAGCATAATAAAAGTTTTCTTTTTCCATACAATTCCCCGATATTTAAAAAATCTTAAAACTCGCTCTATTAAAGCTCCAGGACCTCAGGCTGCTGGACTTCGTGAGGATGCTGATCGCCTGAATAGACCTTCAACTTTTTGAAAAGCTTACTTCCAAGTCTGTTCTTGGGCAGCATGCCCTTGACGGCAAAACGGATAAGGTCCTCAGGCCTTTTTTCCAAAAGTTTCTGAGCAGTAATGGTTTTAAGACTCCCGATGTAGCCGCTGTGCCGGTAGTAACATTTCTGTTCCCATTTTCTGCCCGTCAGGACAACCTTATTCGCATTTATAACGATAATTCGGTCACCGGTATCGACATGGGGGGTAAAAAGCGGGTTGTGTTTTCCTCGCAGACGGGCAGCTACAGAGCTGGCAAGCCTCCCAAGAACCGCACCGTCGGCATCAACAACATACCATTTATCCTTGTTGTCGGAATCTTTGGCACTATATGTATATTTTTTCACCCTATTCCACTCCTCTAAATAAAAAACCCCATCTATGTAAATACAAAATAGACTGGTGTCAAGGAAAAAAATCACTTTGGGAAACAGAAAAAGTCACACTTTTATAAAACAGCGCAGGGTTTAGGTATGGGTCATTTAAACATCACCTGTAATTGACTTAAAAAATTATTTCTAATATAAATAATATTATGATTTCTGTCCTGACACTCAACCTGCGTTTTGGATTAGCAGACGATGGGCCCAACAACTGGCGATATCGCAAGAAGTGCTTTCCATCTCTTTTTGAAAAATATCGCGTAGATTTCATCGGTTTTCAGGAAGCAAATGATTTTCAGATAGATTTTCTGAATAACATCCTTGCGGAATACGACTTTATCGGCAAACGAAGCCCTTCACCGCCCTTTTGGCAAAATAACATCATCTTTTTTAAAAAAACCTGGAAATGCATTTATCAAGAACATTTCTTCCTGAGCCCAACACCAAAGATACCAAGCCGTTTCCCGGAAAGCCTCTGGCCGAGACAATGTACAATCGGCATGTTCAAAAACTGCGACCGTACACTCATATGTGCCAATACCCACTTTGACTTTGACGTCTCGGTCCAGATCGAAAGCGCCAAACTGATTATGACTCGGTTATTGCATTTGCCTTCCGATGTGCCTGTAATTCTTGTCGGTGACTTTAATGCCCTCCCTATGAGTCCCTGCTATAATATATTCACCGGACAGGATCAAAAACCAGATAGAAAAGAACGTTATTTAAAAAATGTCTTTACAAGGCCCTTTCCCGGGACCCACCATGGATTTACTGGAGATCTAAATGGAGATCACATCGACTGGATTCTTTATAGCGGAAGAATTGTTAAAAAAGATTACATGGTCATCAGGGATACCATTCACGGTCTTTACCCTTCAGATCATTTCCCGATGTATGCCACATTTCAGTGGGAGAATTGAAAAAGTTTTTCGTATCACACGGGTAGTTTACATTTTCGTGAGAATGATATGCTATTTTTTTTTCAATCTAAACAGTCCCTTTTTTGTTTTAGAATCCTGAGCGCTGATGCAGCTTACCCGAGCGTTCAAGATACCGCCGGCCTCTACTATAAAATCCTTACAGACAATTTTCCCAGAGCAGTTTCCGGTTGAAAGAATAATCAATTTATTTGAAGCCCTGACCTCTCCCTCAAAAGTTCCACCGATTGTTATATTGTTGACCTTCGTATCAGCGTATACAGCCCCTTCTTCGGCAATTACCACATTTTCTCCGACAAGAGTTCCTTTCACCACACCTTTAATAACCAGTTTTCCTTTGGTAGAAACAGAGCCGTCAACAGTCAATTCTTTGTCGATGATAGAAAAGTCCTGCGATTTATTCTTCACGATACATCTCCTGCAAATATTAAAGTAATGAATCAGGTTGGCAATCCGTATCTTTCGATTTCCCCAAACAACAAAATGTCCTTTGTATTATCAGCGTCATCAATTTTTTGATACTTACTAATCCGAGCGTTTTGATTTAGACATGTCCACTTTATTATGCTCGCCTTAGTAATTGACGATCTCGTAAAAAGTGAAGCTCCCCGCTTTAAAAGGCGGGGGTTCTGCCTTGCGGCAGTGCTTCGCGGCGGAGAGCAGACCGGTCAAAAGCAAAATCGGTATCAGTCTACCGCATTGAAACCACCTCTTTGATTTCTATGGGGAATTCCTTTTTCAGCATCAGGGCTCCAGTTTTGGTAAAGATGTATACTGTCATATTCTTAAAGAGCTTGGGAACAGCCAGATAGCTTTTTTCGAACTGCATCGATTTAAAGCGAGCGATTGAAAAATATTTTCCTCTCTTTATCCTGGCGGGTTTTCCTGAAATCAAGGGCACGGACGGCAATACCAGCCATTGATTCTTGTCGACCTCGTTATGTTTCAACACCACAAAGGCATGCCCTGAAACGGTTTCCGAATTCTGATCGGTCTTTTTCAGGGTAAATTTTATCCTCAAGGAACTTCCGCCTATTTCAAGAAGTTCATGACGAACAATAACATCTTTAACATCAACGGCCTGCAATTTTTTAGTTTGAACAGGTTCAGCGGATTGTTTTATCTCCAGATTCTTTTTGGCGATCAAGGCCTTCTTTTTTGCTGAAGCGCTTTGAACGGTCGATGTATCAGCCGGTTTTTTTTGGTTCTTGGCCTGTTTGGGTTCTAATTTAGACTCGGCCAGAACAAGGCGGACCATGAGGATATCCTTTTCATCCCGCAGAGCCTCAACTTTCTGTTGCAAAGACGCCAAAGCGTTTTTAAGATTCTTGTTCTCTTCAATATTGCTTTTGGAAAAAAAATAGAGGCAGGCCGCTGAAGCGACAACAATAATCATTACAAATACCAACGAAATTGCCATCAACTTAAACCGTCCAACCGATATAATCTCTCCATGATCACCAACAAACATAAGGGACCAGCGCCTGATCCTTTTTTCAGGTTTTGGCAGGGGTTGGGTGCTTATCTCTTTTGCCAGGTTTAGCGGTAGATTTTCCATTGCCCACCTACTTGTTTTATTCCCTTTTTACCTAAAACCTGCATAAACAATCTTGAAGGAGTTTAAATTATGAATATATACAGCGTGTTGAGTGGATTTAAATCGGTTAATTTCTTCTTCAAAATTAATTCGGTACTTTTTCAAGATATTTTCAAGATTGTTTATGTTTATGCAGGATTTAGGTTTTAACAACCAGATTATCTTTTTCAACCACAACTGTATATTAGACTCTCTTTTCCGGATTGATCCTATTACAAAATTTCATTTAACATGTCAAATGGTTAAGTTCTACCATCGTAACTTCTCAATAAATTCTGGAAGGTCTGACGCAAGAAAAATATGACCCATCATTTCAAGGGCAACTATTGCACGGTCGCTTCCAACTCCCGGATCTACAACAATAACATGCACTGTGCCCTAGGGAAAATATCTGCAGGAAGATTTAATGACGTATGCAGCCTCGATTAAGTCCTGGGGATCAATTTGGTGGGTAATATCGATAGAAGGGTTAACAGACAGGATGACGCCCTTCATAATACCCACATACGCATCGTCAATGCCAAAGTCCGTTAGCAGCGTAATTATCGACATGGTTAAGAGTATATGTTATTGAAACATTCCTTTCTGAAAGCTTAATCCAAGGTGCCTGTATGCTGCCTGCGAAGCCTTTCTTCCGGAAGAAGTTCTTGTAACCAGCCCGATTTTTAAAAGATAGGGTTCAACAACATCCACCAGTGTATCTGTCTCTTCCTGGAGGGTAGCGGCGATGGCCTCAATGCCGACAGGGCCACCTTTATAATACTCGATAACTGTTTTCAGATAGCGGCGGTCAAGATTCGTCAGCCCCTTTTCATCAACCCCTTCGAGGGAGAGGGCTGCCTCAACAGTATCCTTTGTAATTATACCGTCTGCCCGCACCTGGGTATAGTCCCTCACACGTTTAAGGAGCCTGTTTACAATCCTTGGTGTTCCCCTGGATCTTTTTGAAAGCTCCATTGCGCCTTGATTATCAATTGTCACTTTAAGCAAAGCAGCCGAGCGATTGATGATTTTCACCAGATCCTCCTCGCTATAGAAATCAAGGCTCCTGAAAATACCAAATCGGTCCCGCAAAGATGCGGATAAAAGTCCGACCCGGGTGGTAGCACCGACAAGCGTAAACCGATTCAATCGATATCTGTGGCTTCGAGCATGCATCCCTTTGTCGAACACAAAATTAATAGCAAAGTCCTCCATGGCTGGATACATAAACTCCTCTACCGTCTTGGGTGTCCGGTGTATCTCATCCACGAACAGAACATCCCCGTCTTCAAGATGCGTAAGAATACCGATCAGGTCTCCGCCCTTTTCAAGGGCAGGGCCGGAAGTAACGGTGAGATTAACTCCCATTTCATTTGAAATAATATGCGCCAAAGTTGTTTTTCCAAGGCCGGGCGGTCCATGAAAAAGAATGTGATCAATCGGTTCCTTGCGCTGAACCGCCGCTTCAATTGCGATTTTAAGGGCTTCTACCACCTCGGTCTGACCAACATAATCTGGAAGTTGTTCCGGCCGCAAAGAGAGGATTTCCGGTTCCTGGTCAACAGACAGGCTTGATCCGGTAAGGATACCCTGATTGTCGGAAGAATGTTTTATAATTTCGTCCGTCATTTTTAATTTATTCGCCATGTTAAACAGCCGATAGTTACGCTTTGACTACAGATCAACTTCGAGTTTTCTCTCCACGATATATTTCTTCAAAGAGTTCTTCAGGAGTTCCAATAGCGCTGTTTCGTTCCATGGCCTCGGCAATCACCTTTTTTGCATACGTTATCCTGTGGCCCAGTTGAACAACAAGTAGATCCAAAACCTGCTTTGAGAAGTCTTCGACAACAGGCGCTTCTACTTCTTCGGCTTTCCGGATCAATGCGAATTTATCCATCTTACCTTCAAGTGTGGCAACAATTTTGCGGGCCGTTCGGTCGCCGATACCTTTTAACTGCTTAAGCTTATTGACATTTTTTGATTCTATGGCCCTTGCTATTTCGCGAACAGAAATGGTCAGGGCCTTAACAGCCTTGAAGGCGCCGATAGCTTCAACTGAAATAAAATATTGAAAAAATTCTTTTTCGACCTCAAGATTAAAACCGATCAGCACAGGTTTGGGCTGCCGTTCGGTCTGTTGATGATAAATATAAAGGGAAACCTCGTCACCGACTCTCTTTGCCTTAAATGTTTCCATTACAAACGCAGGAAGCAGAACCTCATATCCAACCTGATTTGCAAGAAGAAGTATCCGGTCATCATCTTTTCTTAAAAGTTTGCCTTCCAGATAACCTATCATATTATCTCGTTTATATATATTGCAGCTGTTGTAAAAAGCCGGAGAAATTCTTCATAAAAAATTCGGGCTAACCCGGAATTCTCATCCCGCTTGAAGCGGGATTCATTTGCAATGCATCAGGTGTGAAGCTAACGCGCTCTATGCCAGTCCGTCATTATAGCGAAACAGACCCAGAAGCGCTAGGCCCATCGCATCAGAAGCATGATAAGGTCTAATGGGAGTCGTTAGGTTTAATAAACGTCGAACCGCCTTTTCAAGCTGCATTTTGCTTGCATTACCGTTTCCAGTCAATACCTGTTTGGCTTCACGAACGGAAACCTCGGCAACAGGCACGTCAACCCGACATCCGGCAAGCAGAACAACACCTGTAACTTTACCCAATGTTATTCCCGCCTTTGGAAATTTTTCCACGGAAAATACATCTTCCACTACCATAAGATCGGGTTTTTCATCCTTCAAAACAAGGAGAAGATTTGAAAAGATTTGATCAAGACGGCTTGGCAAAGAAATGTTTTTTGAAGTATTGATACTGCCGAAGGAAAAGCCATCAATCTTAAGACCCATTCCCCTGACAATTCCAACACCAGTTGCAGATAGACCTGGATCTATACCGACAATCTTTATCATCCTAACGCTCTTTTCTGGAGTCAGGATTTTGGATCCAGTATCCAGCGGCCGGCATCAAGGAGTAAACCCCTTTAATTTTTGTCTGGCGATCTTCGACTCATTAGATTCTGGATATTTTTTGAGCAGTTCCGTCAAGATAAGACGGGCATTTGCTTTGTCTCCTAAGTTATAAAAAGCAAATCCCTGTTTTAAAAGTGAGGCAGGCACCTTATTCCCTTTCGGGTGTTTTTCGATAACCTTCTGGTATTCTAAAATGGCTTTTTCATACCATTTTTCGCGATAGTAGATTTCGCCTATCCAGAACTGGGCATTGTCAGCATGCTTTGACTTTGGGTGTTGCTTTATTAATTTTTGAAATCCTTCCCGGGCCGTTTCAAAGTCACCTTGATCAAACGCCTGTTTTGCCAATTGGTAAATTTCATTTTCTGAAAGTTTTTTTCCAGCCTGACTACTGGGTTTTATGCCTGAATCTGCCTCTATTTTTAATCCAGATCCTGTTGGCTCAAGATGCAGATACTCCTCCAGACGAACAATACGGTCTTTATCAGTCTTTATTTTCTTGTTTAATGTATATTCAATTTCTTCGAGCTTTCCACGTAAGATTTGAATTTCTTCTTTGAGCCTGTCGATCATGACATGTTGCCCGGCGGATTGATTTCTAAGTTTTTTCTCCGATTCTAAATGGTGTTGTTCAATCAGAATCAGGCGATCGTCGAGCGCAACCAGATCCCTCTGCAACGCACACCCGCACAATACCGTCATATACGATAAAATAATCAATACCGTATTTTTCATGGCAGTTTTTCAAATGTTATTAGAAGCTGTTTCAAAACCTTCAGCTCGCTGGTTTGAACCCAGCCTGGCGGGATTCAAAATGGACTCCCCAGGAAGTTTTGAAATGGCTTCTGCAAAATAATCAGCAAGCGACAGGCATGCTGACGCTTGCTGATTATCATTTGTAACCCGATCAATAATAATATCAGGATATTAACTTAGTCTATTGCAAAGTGGGCCCGCCTGTTCTTTGCCCAGGCTGCTTCATTATGGCCAGGATCTGCAGGACGTTCTTCGCCATAACTGATACAGGTTAATCGTGATCCTGCAATACCCAGATTCACCAGGAAGGCCTTTGCGCTTGAAGCACGTCTGTCACCCAGAGCAAGGTTGTACTCATTGGTACCACGTTCATCGCAATGACCCTCGATGATCACCATAGCATCAGAATTATCCTTGAGAAATTCTGCCTTACTTCTCAAAACTTCCTGTGACTCTGCAAGCAGATCGGATTTGTCGAATTCAAAGTAGATTTCTTCATATAAGAACAACTCTGTGGTATCCATCTTCGCCTTTCTTGCAGCTTCCTCCGCGGCGGCCTCCTCGGCAGCGGCCTTTGCAGCATCTTCTTCTTCAGCTACGGCAGCTACGGCAGGCTCAGGCCCGACCGCCTTCGGTGCACATGAAACTGTGAACAGCAATCCGGGGATTACAAATGCCAATGCCAAACTAATCCATAATTTTTTTCGCATTTTTTCCTCCTTTTAAGACATTTAAAATTAACTATTAATTGACAATTCGTGGTGACCACTCTGGATCTGTCTGCTCGCCTTTCAAGGCAAGCAACCGCCTCTGGTCAGTTCCATAAGCGGTCACTACATAGATTCTAGAGGGCCCTTCCCGGGTTGAACTAAACACGATAAGATTTCCGTCCGGAGACCAAGAAGGTGACTCGTTGTCGCCCTCATTATGTGTCAATTGAACCGGACCCTCGCCCTCAATACCAATAAGGAAGATATTACTGCGACCCTTCTCCATCGCTGAATATGCCAAAATGTCCCCCTTGGGAGACCAACTTGGCTGTGTATTGTAATACCCTTGAAAAGTCAACCTTTTTACCAGCCCGGAATCAATATTTTTGATATAAATCTGGGGTGTTCCGGACCTTTTCGAAACAAAAGCCATTTGTTTGCTGTCTGGGGACCAGGTTGGCGACAGATCAATTCCCCAATTGTAAGTTAACCTCTTACTAATCTTCCCGGTTCCGGTCAATAGATAAATTTCTTGATCACCAGAAAATGAAAGGGTGGCAGCCAGGGCAAATTTGCCTGGAACCCAGGCAGGTGTGGTATTTATTCCGTTTTTCGCAATTACAGGGCCAAATTTTTCTGTTAAATGTTTTATGTAAAGATCAGCCTTTCCCTTTTCAAATGAGGTATAGGCGAGCCATTTTCCGTCCGACGACCATGCCGGAGTAAGGGCAATACTTTCGGTATGCGTAAAACGCTTGGGATTATAACCGTCAAAGTCACATATGTAAATTTCCTTGTTACCCGAACTTGTGGAAACAAATGCGATTTTACTATTAAAAATTCCCCTGTCACCTGTCAGGGAATAAATCACCTCACTGCAAAAAAGGCGTACCATTTCCCGCTGATTGTTGATCCCTCCCGTATATTTTTTACCGACCAGCAATTGTTCTTTAAAAGTGTCATACAGTCGAAGCTCCATTTCGACCATGTTATCCTCGATCAAAACACCGCCGGTTATCAGAAGCTCTGCGCCGATACTTGTCCAGTTTTGGGGATTAATATTAGAAAAAACAGCGTCGGTTTGCGGATCTGCAAGGAAGGCGCCACGGTCAAGAATTTTAAAATAGCCAGTAAATTCCAAAGTCTCAGAAAGCAAATCAGAGGCCTTTATTGATAGCTGTGCCGTGGCATCACCTGAGGACATCTTCTTAAATAATGGAACCGCAATTGGAATTTTTCGCAAAAAAGGATTGGTTATATCAATATAATCATATTCCGCACGGCACATCCCCGACCCAATCAGAAAAAATGCTATTGCAATCAAATAAATAATTTTAATCCGATAACCTGTCATAACAGCATCTTGATCCCTTAATCAGCAGCCTTTAACCTGTTTTGTTTTACGCCCGAAGGTGTAAAGTGAAAACCTACAACATAAAAGGAGCGCAAATACCCTTTTGGAAATGGTGGAAGAGGATCCGACTTCAGAATAGCTTTTTCGGCGGCTCCGTCGAAATAGCTGTTTCCAGACCTTTTATCAAACCAGATATCCTTTATTTCACCGTTTGGCATAATTTTGATCGCAACCCAGGCTTCAAGGTCTTTACGCCCCCCGGCCATCTGATCGGAAAATGCCCAATTTTTCTGAACCTGATACGCAATTTCGACTCGATATATATCGATTAATTCCAAAACCTTTTTGCTGCCGTCCCCGGCACCGCCTGGTATTTCCGAACCTTTTGAGTCTTTATATTTTTTATGGTCAACGCCCTCGGTCTTTTTTATTTGTTGCTTCAGGCGTTCAATTGCCTGTGTGATTTGATCGGGTCTTGCTTTTTCAACTTTCTTTTCAATCCGGGTTATGGCACTTTTAACTATCTTGGAATAGTTAAACGTCTTTTTTTTAAGGGACTTTTTAATCTTCTTCTTTTTTGGCCCCACCGAAATCGCTGTTGAAGGCTTCTGATCCGTTTCAGAAACAGTTTTAGGAGAAACCTTGGCAATTGGAGTCTTTTTTTGCGCTGTAGCCCGGCTTTCATTTACAGGTCGTTGATCGCCTGGCGATGGTGCTTTTTCCCGGGCAGGCAATGTAACCAAGCTGACATTAATAACCGAAAGAGAAGGCTTTCTACCCGTTGCATAGCCTGGTGCAAAGATCAAGACAACAAAAAAAATCAGATGGCATATGGTGGAAACAGCAAAATTCAAAAGGAATGTACGGGTGTCGGCTCCCCTCCCTTCAGGCAAATAAGCATAAGAATGAGTACTTTCTTTCATAATCTTTTTGCTTTTTGCCTCTTGTCTTTCTTTTTATGGCGAATCGGCTCCGTCACCATGCCCAGATTTTCAACTCCGGCCCCTTTTAATTCGGACATGATACGGACGACAAACCCATAAGATATCTCCTTGTCAGCCCGAAGATAAACTTCCCGGTTCTCACGACCCTCAAGAATTTTTTTCAGCTTCTCCTGAAGAAAATCGAGTGTGACCTGAAAGTCGTTAATGAACACCTGATTTTTATTGTTGATACTGATGATAAGATTCTCTTTTTTAGAAGCAAGCGGCTGGGAGGTTGTTTCTGGCAGGTCAACCTCTACACCCTGCATCATCATCGGTGCGGTTACCATAAAGATAACCAGAAGAACGAGCATAACATCAACAAACGGTGTTACATTAATATCAGACATAAGGCGGTCACTGTTACCTTCGAACGCCATAAATTATTCCCCTTTACTTGATAATGTCCCGTTCAATAATATTTAGGAAATCCGCTGAAAAATTATGTAGTTCAGACTCGATGATTCTTATCTTATGCATAAAATGATTAAAAGCGATAACCGCCGGTATGGCAACCGCCAACCCGGCTGCCGTGGCAATAAGTGCTTCGGAAATCCCGGGAGCAACTACAGCAAGGCTGGCCGAACCTTTGAGCCCGATACCACGAAAAGAATTCATGATACCCCAAACAGTTCCGAATAAACCGATAAAAGGCGCTGTGTTCCCGGTTGTAGCAAGGAAAGGGACCATTCGAGTCATGCGGGTAGTCTCGGAATTAATAGACCGGCGCAAAGCCCGTTTAATATTGTCGATTCCGGTAAATCCGGAACCCAAGGATGCGCTTTCAGCCTCGGATGAACGTGATGAATCCGATGTTATTGGAACGCCGGATTGACTCAACTTTTTAAGTTCCACGTATCCCACGCGAAAAATTCTGGCAACGGGACTGCCGTGAAGTTGCTTTGCCTTTGCAAAAGCATTGGAAAGGTTTCTGCTTTTCCAGAAAAAATCGTTAAATTTCGCCGATTCGTTATATGCCCTTTTGATATATATATATTTTATTATCATGATTGTCCATGATGTGACCGAAAAAAAGAGCAGGAGCAGGAGAACAAATTTAACCATAAGTCCGGCGTTCATTACCATGTTCAATATATCTATTTCAGTAGGATCCATAAAAAACAACTCCAATATTCATTTATGTTCTTAAAAACATACTTCAATAACAGTCATTTCCCAACTTTTTAAACTATACGAACCTGGTAATTGTGTCAAGAAATTTGGTTATTCATTGCGTGGTCATTCATTTTTGTGTTGCTTTTGGAATGGCCTGCAAATACACATAAAAAATCGGATGCTGGATGTTTGGATTGAAGACTGTCGATTGAAAATTGAAAATTGTTGACTGTCTCGCAAAAAGTCAAAATTGCCATGGTAAAGTAATCCCGCCTGGGCGGGACCAAATTCAAAGCCAGCGAATTTCATGTCATACTGTTAACGCGATACGTGAAGTATGCGTACACAGCTTATACCGCAATGACGACGAAATAAAGCGCAACGCAGTCCCGCTCAAGCGGGATTTACAAAGCCATCAATTGTTCATTGAATGGGTTAAGGAGTTATTATGAGAAACATAGCAAATCTTCTGTTCAAAGCTAAAATATTAAAAGAGATTCCCAGGTCAGGTTATCATTATCTCGGTGCTGGAAAGGAGTCTGTGGCCGAGCATTCATTTAGCATTTCATTCATTGCTTTTGTAATGTCTCAAATGGAACCAAATGTTGACGCCCTCAAACTGATTGCCATGTGTCTTGTACACGACCTTCCGGAGGCAAAAACCGGTGACCTTAACTACGTCCAGAAAAAATATGTAACCGCTGATGAAAATAAGGCTGTGGAGGATATAACCAGAGACCTTCCGTTTGGGCCGTCACTTGCCGATCTGATATATGAATTTAACAGCGGTCAGTCAGTTGAAGCCAAACTTGCACGCGATGCCGATCAACTTGCACTTATCCTTGACTTAAAAGCACTTTCAGACATCGGTTACGACCCTCCAAAAAAGTGGCTGCCTTTTGCGTTAAAGCGCCTGGAAACCAAAACAGGTCAAAACCTTGCCGAAAGTATTATGAAAACAGAATGGGACTCATGGTGGTTTAAAAATTTTATTGACAAACCTGATGGAAAATAATTGATTTAACATGAATACATACAACTTCTTGATAATAAGCAAAATAACCCTTGACATTGCCATATGGCATAATCAATGGCGGGAGACAAAAGGGGACTTTTTTCAAAGGGCTCAAAGTGCAACCATGCCAAATACTTATTAACCTGAATTAAGACTGGTGGTAAAAATGACAATCGACACAACAATGTACGTTCGCGCTCCGAGCAGGATTTCCGCCTACCTTGACTGGCTTCAGATGCTGACTGGTGCTGGGTTAATCCTGTTCATGTGGAGTCACATGATCATGGTATCCAGTGTTATTTTGGGTCCGGGTGTGATGAATGCCCTGGCCGAATTCCTTGAGGAGTACTACATGGCCCAGGTGGGTGGACCGATCGTTGCATTTATTTTCCTTCTCCACTTTGTGCTGGCGGCCCGCAAGGTTCCTTTTCGCGCAGAGCAGCAATCCACCGTCTGGAAGCTCAGCCGGCAGCTCCGTCATACCGACACCTGGCTCTGGATGATACAGGCATTCACCGCAATGATCATTCTAATCATGGGCTCTGCCCATATGTGGACGGTGCTTTCCGATTTTCCGATCACCGCCGCCAAAAGCGCCGCTCGGGTACAGGGGGGGTTCTGGCTTGTTTTTTACCTGATTCTTCTGCCCATGGTGGAGCTTCACGTGGGGATCGGCTTCTATCGGATTGCAGTAAAGTGGGGGTTTATACGACGAAAGGGGCGGAAAGGTTTTAAGAGATTTGAAAACATTCTCACAGCTATTTTTATCGTCATTGGACTTGTCACTCTTGCTAGGTTTTGGTTTTTAGCCTTGCCTAAATGAGGAGGAAAATCATTGGAAACTATATATACTGATCTACTATGCATAGGCGCCGGTTTGGCGGGTGAGCGTGTTGCCGTTGAGGCGGCCTCTGCCGGTTTTGAAACCATCTGCTTGAGTATCGTGCCGCCCAGGCGATCCCACTCCTCCGCAGCTCAGGGTGGTATGCAGGCCTCTTTGGGCCATTGCATTATGGGAAAAGGAGATTCTCCGGATGTTCATTTTCAAGACACGGTAAAAGGTTCTGATTGGGGCTGCGATCAGGAGGTGGCCCGGCTCTTTGCGGAGACCGCGCCCGTAGCCGTGCGTGAAATGGCATTCTGGGGAATACCATGGAACAGAGTTGTCCCTGGGAAGGACACCTATTTTAAGGGTGGAAAACAATTCGAGAAGGAGGAACTCAAAGAGAAAGAGGGTCTTATAACCGCGAGAAGCTTCGGGGGAACCGCCAAATGGAGAACCTGCTACACTTCCGACGGTACAGGCCATACCCTCCTTTACACCATGGACAACAAGGTGGTTGAACTGGGCGTAACCGTCCATGACCGCATAGAGGCTATTTCACTCATTCATGACGGAAAGACCTGTATGGGTGCGGTAGCCAGGTGCTTAAAAACAGGAAAACTCAGGGCTTATCTGGCCAAGGCCACCCTCATCGCCACAGGAGGCTATGGCCGGATCTATCGGGAGACCACCAATGCGGTGATTAGCGACGGGGGCGGCGCCATTATCGTCCTTGACACAGAGGTCGTCCCTTTGGGAAACCCCGAGGCTATACAGTTTCATCCCACCGGCATCGTTCCCACCAACATACTTGTCACCGAGGGCTGTCGGGGCGACGGAGGCACCCTGCTGGATGTGAATGAAGAGCGGTTCATGCCCGAGTATGAGCCTGAAAAGGAAGAGCTGGCATCCCGGGACGTGGTTTCCCGGTGGATGACCCATCACATTCAAAAGGGTCTTGGGGTGAAAAGTCCTTATGGAGATCACCTCTGGCTTGATATCCGCCATCTGGGTGCAGAACATATCAAAACCAAGCTCAGGGAAGTGGAGGAGATCTGCAACAATTTCCTTGGTGTCGATCCAATCACTCAATTGATTCCGGTCCGGCCTGCCCAGCACTACACCATGGCCGGGGTAAGGACCAACAAAGACGGTGCGGCCTATGGGCTCAAAGGGCTCTTTTCCGCAGGTGAGGCCGCCTGCTGGGACATGCACGGTTTTAATCGCCTGGGTGGAAACTCCCTGGCTGAGACAATTGTTGCCGGTAAGATTGTGGGCGAAAAGATTGCTGAATTTCTGAAGGGCTACGAGGTTCATTTTAATACCACCGTTATAAAAGATGCAGTGGCAAAAGACTATGAGCGGATCGATAAGCTGATTTCATGTAAAGACGGAAAGGAAAACGTTTTTGAGGTTCGCAACGCCATGCAGGATGAACTCATGGAGCGGGTAGGTATTTTTAGAAACGGTGCGGACCTGCAAAAGGCTGTGGACAACCTTCAGGAAATTCATGCCCGAGCAAAGAAAGTGGGCCTGCGTTCAAACGGTATCGGCGTCAACCCTGAACTTAATCTTGCCTTGAAAATCCAGGGCATGGTGAAGCTGGCCATATGTGCGGCTTATGGGGCTCTCCAGCGGACAGAAAGCCGGGGATGCCATTCCCGCGATGACTATGATGCCAGAAATGACCGGGACTGGCTGAACAGGACTCTGGCGACCTGGAAAGAGGGAGACGATCTTCCAACTCTGAACTACGAACCCGCCTCCGAGGTCATGGAAATACCTCCCGGAGAAAGGGGATATGGAGTTAGTAAAATTATAAGCCGGGATGGAGATATAGGAGATTGAGATGGCAAGAAAACTGAAATTTAATATTTTCCGATACAACCCGCAGGATCCTGATCCTGTTCCTCATACAGACACCTTTCACCTTGAAGAGACCGAGAGCATGACTCTTTTCATTGCCCTCACCCAGATCAGGGAGGAGCAGGATCCGTCGCTCCAGTTTGATTTCTGCTGCCGCGCCGGGATATGCGGGGCATGTGCCATGATGATAAACGGCAGGCCCAATCTGGCCTGTAAGACCTTAACCAATGAACTGCCGGCCGAGATCACACTGATGCCCCTTCCCATTTTCAAGCTGATTGGCGATCTATCCGTGGATACGGGGACCTGGTTCCGTGAGATGAATGAGAAGGTGGAATCCTGGGTCCACACCAGCAAAACCTTCGACTCGGAAGCGGAAGAAGAAAGAATGGATAATGCTCTGGCCGAAGAGATCTATGAACTGGAGCGTTGTGTCGAGTGCGGCTGTTGTGTGGCCGCCTGCGGGACCGCCAATATGCGGGAGGATTTTGTGGGGGCAGTAGCTATGAACCGTATTGCCCGCTTCATGATGGACACGAGAGATCAGCGCACCGAAAGTGAGTATTTTGAGGTGATCGGCACTGACGAAGGCATCTTCGGCTGTATGGGTCTGCTTGGCTGTGAGGATGTTTGCCCAAAACAGCTCCCTCTTCAGGATCAGCTCGGCATTCTTCGCCGCAAGATGGGTTGGAGCGCGGTTAAGCATTTGTTTCGGATCAAATAGGAGATATCGGTGACAGAATTTTTATACCAGGACCCTTTTCCTCTCGGAGATGATACCACAGAGTATCGATTACTCACCAAAGACTATGTATCAACCGGCTCATTTGCCGATAAACAGATCACAATAATTGATCCTGAAGGATTGACGCTGCTCGCCGAAGCGGCATTCAGAGACGTTTCCCACCTGTTCAGGACTTCACACCTTAAACAGCTGCAAAAGATTCTGGATGATCCTGAAGCCTCTGATAATGACAGGTATGTGGCCCTGGAGATGCTGAAAAATGCCGTAATTGCTGCAGAAGGGACTTTCCCTTCGTGCCAGGATACAGGAACCGCCGTTGTCATCGGCAAAAAAGGACAACAGGTGTGGACAGGGTCTTCCGACGAAGAGGCGCTTGCCAGGGGCATTTTTAATGCCTACACAAAAAACAATCTCCGCTATTCCCAGATGGCGCCCCTAACCATGTACGACGAGAAAAACACCGGATGCAACTTGCCGGCCCAGATCGATCTGTATGCCACCTTGGGAGATAAATACGAATTCCTTTTCCTTGCCAAGGGAGGAGGATCGGCCAACAAGACTTTTCTGTATCAGGAAACCAAGGCAATCGTAAACCCTACAGATTTAATCAAGTTCATGGGGAGCAAGATGAAGACCTTAGGGACAGCGGCCTGCCCACCCTATCATCTTGCCTTTGTGGTGGGCGGAACATCTGCTGAAACCAATCTGAAAACAGTGAAACTTGCCTCTGCAGGTTATCTGGACCACCTCCCCGCTACGGGCAACGAATTGGGGCAGGCATTCAGGGATAAAGATCTTGAAGAAAAGCTGCTCAAACTGTCACAAGAATTGGGTATCGGCGCCCAGTTCGGGGGGAAGTATTTCTGTCATGACATAAGGATTATTCGTCTTCCAAGGCATGGAGCATCCTGTCCGGTGGGCCTTGGTGTGAGTTGCAGCGCCGATAGGAACATAAAAGCTAAAATCACCAGGGAAGGGATATTCCTGGAGAGGCTGGAGTCTAATCCCGCGACATTTTTCAAGGAGCCAAAATGGCCTGATGAAGAAGTCGTACACATCGATCTTGACAGGCCCATGGACGAAATCCGGGAGATCTTGACCAAATATCCTGTTGCTACACTTCTAATGCTGACCGGTAAAATCGTCGTGGCCAGGGATATTGCCCATGCCAAACTTAAAGAGCGGCTGGACAGAGGTGAAGGCCTTCCTCAATATTTTATGGATCACATCATATACTATGCCGGTCCGGCAAAAACCCCCGAAGGATGTGCATCCGGTTCATTTGGCCCCACAACCGCAGGAAGGATGGATTCCTATGTTCCCCTGTTCCAGCAGCACGGAGGTTCCATGGTCATGCTGGCCAAAGGGAATCGTTCCAGGGAGGTGACGGATGCCTGTAATAAATATGGCGGATTTTATCTCGGTTCCATAGGGGGAACGGCTGCCCGGTTAGGCAAAGAGTGCATAACAAACATTGAAACCCTTGAATACCCCGAATTGGGGATGGAAGCCATTTTTATGATCACAGTCAAGGACTTCCCGGCGTTTATCATCGTCGATGACAAGGGAAACGACTTTTTTGATAAAATTTTATAAAATGTTACAAAATTTCTTTTATTATTAATCTATAACGACCATTTAGTAGCCTGGTAATCTTATGAAACTTACAATAAATGAAGTTGCACAGTGCCTTCATCTTCCGTTAAGTACCGTGGAGCGCTGGATACGCCAGGGCAGAATCCCAATACAAAGAAGCGGCAATGATTACATCTTCAACGAATCTGCTCTGGAAAAATGGGCCGAATCGTATAACCTGATGTTTTCACCGCCCCAAAAAGTTAAGGCACAGCAGCAGGAAGCAAGACTGGAAAATCTCCTGCCCGCCATGAAGCGTGGGGGTGTATATCATGATCTTAAAGGAGATAATGTTGAAGCGGTTCTGGGAGCTGCTGTCGAGAATTTGCATGTTTTATCCAACAGCTCAAAAGAAAAACTATTTAAAAAGCTGCTTGAAAGGGAAAACCTTACATCAACCGGCATTGGCAAAGGGGTTGCCATTCCACATCCCCACGACCCCATGTCAGACGCTTTGGAAAATCCTTTAATAGCAACATGTTTTCTTGAAAAACCGATCGACTTTGGTGCTGTGGATGACAAGCCGGTGTTTGCAATGTTCATCCTTTTAAGCCAGTCAATTAAGATCCATCTCCATCTTCTATCAAGGCTTTCTTTTTGTGTTCGCGACAACGCGTTTGTGGAATTTTTGAAAACATCCCCTGATTCAGCCGCGTTTTTTTCAAAAGTAGCTGATTTTGAAAAGCAACTCGATAGAGCAGATAATTATTAGGTATTGGCAATATGCGCATTTTAAAATCGTGGCGCTATCCTGCAAGCTGGAACATTTTTCGTTTAGACGATCGTCTTCTGCTCATATTGATGGCCGCCATTGTCGGCAGCTGCAGCGGTTTGGCAGCTGTGATTCTTAACCGATCACTTGTGGCAATGTTCGAGTGGCTTCATCATCTCCGCCATTACTGGTGGGTATTTGTGCTTCCTGCCGTAGGTGCAGCTCTTTCTTCACTTTTTCTGGACAAAATCGTTAAGGAAGGGGCCGGACACGGTGTGCCGGAAGTAATTTACAGTGTATCACGTTACGGCGGCCTGTTGAGGTTCCGCTCAAGTTTTTCCAGGTTGATATCAAGCTGTCTTACCATCGGCAGCGGGGGTTCAGCGGGTCCTGAGGCCCCGGTGGTTATAAGCGGAGCATCAATCGGGTCGAATATAGCACAATTTTTTTCATTAAATGACCGTCAGCGCGTGACACTTGTCGGTTGTGGAGCAGCCGGAGCAATATCTTCCATCTTCAATGCACCGATTGCCGGGATGGTTTTTGCCATTGAAGTGATCATCGGAGAATGGAAATCCGTAAATATTGTTCCGATTGCCATCGCTTCCGTGGCCGGCACCGAAGTCAGCCGTCTCCTCCAGGGGAATCAGATCGCTTTCAGCCACCGTCTATTCAGCATCGACCATATGGATATCATTGCCTGCCTTGGTTTAGCCATATTGACTGCCGCCGCTTCCATTCTTCTGACACGGATGCTCAGGTTCATGCATAAAATATCAGGTAGAATTTCAGCGCCTGTATGGCTACGTGCCGCAGCAGGTGGTTGCGCCGTCGGCATTATCGGCATTTTTCTTCCGGTTGTTCTTGGTGAAGGGTATCATTCGGTCCAAACCATGATCGAAGGAGCCTTTTCACAGGGACTTGCAATTGTGGCACTGGCTGCACTCGCAAAGATAGTTGCCACCTCTTTGACCCTGGGTTCGGGAGGATCAGGCGGAATATTTGCCCCCTGCCTGGTTATAGGAAGTCTATTAGGGCTGACGTATCACCATAGCCTTGCTTTGCTTTGGCCTTCGGTATCATGGGTAAACGAAGGATGCTTTGCCTTGCTGGGGATGGCGGGTCTTATCAGTGGTATGCTGCAGGCGCCTTTGACCGGGATCTTTCTTATTGTAGAAATTACAGGGGGATATGAAGTCATTTTGCCGCTGATCATCGTCTCTGCTATCTCAACAACCCTCTGTCATTACATTGAACCGGCATCTTATTACCTCAAAGATCTTGTGGAGCTTGGACATCTTTTAAGACCCGGGACCGATGCCCGTGTTTTGTCCGATTTGAACGTACCGGAGATCCTTGAAAGAGACTGCATTAGCGTAAATCAGAATATGCTGCTGCGGGACTTTATAAATATAGTCAAAATATCCCACCGGAACTATTTCCCTGTTGAAAACGAAGAAACCGGTGATTTTATGGGAATAATCCATTTAGATAATATACGACCATATCTCTTCAATCCGATAATGTATGATGCCGTGGTCTTAGGCCAGATAATGGATACAAAGGTTGAAATCGTCCATCCTGACGACGATTTATCCGAGGTTCTTCGCAGAATGGATGCAAATCGCCTGTTTTCCATGCCGGTTGTAATAAACAACAGGTTCATCGGTCTGATTTCAAAGGCAACGCTTCTGGATCAATACCGAAAAGAGCTTATGGTTCAAACCAGTCATTAAGTTTAGGCATTATAGTCACATAAATAGTGCCTGAACGAAAAGTCGGTTCAGGCAAAATACGAAGCACGAAATCCGAAATTCGAAACAAATTCGAATACCAAATGACCAAATGACCAAAACGAACTCATTTGGAATTCAATGTTTTTGTCATTGGGAACATTTTCATTTTTGTCATTGTTTCGTATTTCGAAATTCGGATTTCGAGTTTTTGACCGAAAACCGGGGTTTTCGGTCAAGCATTAAATATTTAATATTCTTTTATTAATACGAAAGGAGATTCAGATGGATCATCGACTGTTTCATATTTTTAGAAACAATCCTCTGGGAAGAGAAACGCTGCTTCAATCGATTTATTTTTGCAGCAAGGTAGGCGCTTCTCCGGTTATTTACATCCCCAAGCACGCAAAATTTTTGATGTATTTTGAAAATGATGTGATTCAGATTGACCTTGACGATTCGTATCTTACATCTCCGGAAACCGCCTTAAAGCATGCATCCGAACTGGTTGAGCAAGAAGGGATGAAAGCAAAATTTCTGGAACCAAAGCATTACACGGCATCAACGCTGCCGGACATACAGACAAATTTTGATTTCATGTGCTGCCCCCGCAGCATCAGTGACCTCTCTTCAAAAATCGGTCTGGGTTACATAGGCCCAAGAGTTAGACGCATTGTTGAGTCAGCGCGATTTCCGATTCTGATCACCAGCCCGGTATACAAAAAGTGGAAAAGCATAGCGGTATTCTTCGGGGGATCTGCAAATGCGGTCAACGCCCTAAAGCTGGGATTTCGTATCAGCAGGGTTTCCGGCTTACCGCTTGATATTTTCACCCAGGTGGAAAAAAACTCCAGGGAATCATACGAAAAGGTTGTAAAAGATGAAAATCTTGAGGATGAAATGAGCCTTTATGTGAACAAATGGCATTTTTTTGAAGAAGGATTGTTTGAAGATAACCTTTACCAAGTTCCCCATGATGCCCTCGTGGTTTTGGGTGCATATGGTCACGGTCTGATAAAGGCTCTTGTCTTTGGGAGCAAAATGGAAAAGATACAGTCTACCATTTCAAACAACCTTTTGATTGCAGGACCCTATTACACTGCAACCAGATAAATCGGGTGTGAAGTTTTAGCCCGAATTTCTCACGAAGAATTTATCTTGGATTCCCCCCGGATGCCTGCAAATGAATTCCGCTTCAAGCTGGATGAGAAACCCAGACTATTCATGAGCCAAGTTATGACTCATCGAAAACGTTTCGATTTAATTGTATGTTTAGGATCTATAGTTTTAGGGATTGGTCTGTATTGGCACACACTCGACTATCCTTTCGAACTTGATGATGTCCTAAATATCGTAAATAACCATTATATCCGCCTTCAGCGCCTGGACTTTGAAAGCTTACATAACGCCGCGTTTAAAAGTTTGCTTAAAACCCGCCCGGTCGCTAATTTAAGCTTTGCTTTGAACTATTATTTTTCGGAATACAGGCCTGGTCCGTATCGCCTGACCAACATATTTATTCATATTATCAATGGGTTGCTAATATACGCTTTGAGTGTTATGACCCTGCGCCTGCTGCATGGGCAGGCCTCGACCGGGACAGAAAAAACAGGCAATTGGGATGTCATTTCCGCTGATGCAATTCAACCTGTTGGAGCTGTTGCCGCCATTGTATGGCTGGTCCACCCCTTGCACACGCAATCGGTAATTTATGTTGTTCAGCGGATGAATTTACTGGCTGCCTGTTTCTATCTTGGTGCGTTGTGTCTTTATATAAGAGGACAACTGGTGCCGGAAAGAAAATTGAGGGTTATTTATTTTATCTCTGCTGTGTTTTCCTGGATACTGGCACTAGGTTGTAAAGAAATAGCCGCTACTTTGCCAATTGTCATTATTATTTATGAATGGTTCTTTTTCCAGCAATTAAGCCGGTCATGGCTCCGAGAGCGCGCTATGGTCTGGGGTGTTTTACTTCTGACTTTTGGGCTAATAGCCCTCTATTTTCTGGGTGACAGCCCTATTCAAAATATCCTATCCGGCTATCGAGTGCGCGACTTTACCCTTCTGGAAAGGCAGTTGACCCAATTCCGGGTGATTGCTCTCTATTTGTCGCTAATTTTTCTGCCCCTGCCCGGACGAATGAATTTAGAACATCATTTTACTAAATCGATTTCTCTGTTTGAGCCTATCACGACTTTGATTACGTTCTTTCTGATCATCGGTCTGGTCGTACTGGCGGTGGTGATGAGCAAACGATCGCGATTGCTTGCATTCTGTATTTTATGGTTCTTTATTCACCTTGCCATTGAATCGAGTATTATCCCCTTGGAGATGGCTTTTGAACATCGGACGTATCTACCATGTTTCGGAATTATTATGTTTATCGTGCTGGTTGTCTGGCATAAATTGCCGTCTGTTTTCAATTTACGATACGCTTTGGCGGCCGCTGCTGTAATGTTATTAAGCACTGCCACAGTGACTCGAAGTTTTGTTTGGCAGAGTGAATTGACGTTATGGACCGATTGTGTAAAAAAATCTCCCAACAAAGCACGCTCCCGCGGAAACCTCTGCTATGCTTTGATTAGAGCAGACGATCTGAATGAAGCCAAAGACGAATGTTTTGCGGCCGTTCAGCTGGATCCCAAATATTACAATGGTTATAACCTTCTTGCTATCATTTCTGAAAAACATGGCGATTATAAAAAAGCCAAATCATATTACAAAAAAGCATTAAGCCTTTATCCTGATTTTGCCGATGCAAACTACAATTATGGCAATCTTCTCGTGAAAGAAGGTCAGTTGGATGAAGGTATTAAACACCTCCGGCGTGCCAGGAATAAATACCCGAAAAACTGGAACGTCCTGCTGGCATTAGGTAAAGGTTTGGCAAAAAAAGGTAATATCGATGAAGCAATCAAATACTTTAAGGAGGTAATTGCACTTGCCCCTGAAAAGAGCGGAGGGTATTCCAAAATGGGCATTGCCCTTGTTAAAAAAGGCCGATTGGCGGAGGCAATTAGTTATTTCAAAAATGCCGCTGAATTGTCGCCGGAATCTACCCTGGCATGGTATCATTTGGGAAATGGTTACCTAAGCTGGAAAAAATTTGATATAGCACTTGACCAATATAAACATGTTCTTGACCTTGAACCCAACCATGTAAAAGCCCATTATCAAATAGGGAATATTGCCTTTTTGCAAAAAGAATACGACAAGGCGCGTTCCTGGCTGAAGCAGACTCAAAAGTTGGACCCTGGCTTTATCAATGCTTATGAGCTTTTGGGGCAGATTGACTTTCTGGAAAATAAGCTGGACGCTGCTGCTGAAAATTGGCTCAAGGTTATCAATCATCAACCCAAAAATGTGCGTGCTTTGAAGAGCATGGGCGACATTATGCTTAAAAAAGGCGATTATGATGCCGCTTTGCCCTATTACACCAAAGTATTGGCATTAAATCCGGACAACGCAATAGTTCATAATAACATCGCGGCAATCTACGCGCAGAAGAATAATATAGAAAAAGCCATCGAGCACTATCAAAGGGCAATCAGTCTAAAACCTGACTATGTTGACGCTCGTAAGAACCTGAAAGCTATACAAAATTTGCTCAGGCAGAAAGATAAACGCTCCAAGATTGTAATAAGCCAATAGATCAGCACCGGCTTGCTTATTTTCTTTTTTTGATTTTTATTGATAACATCTTTTTGAGGTCATCTCTGAACCAATGAAGAAATAATGAGAATACGTCAGAAAGTTTATTCTCCCATCTTCTTAAAATCCTATCAGGTGTCGGATTTTTCCACCCTATAATATTATTAAGTTCGCGTCTAATCCTGCCTCTTATTTTAATCCTTTCTATCCTGTCAATTCTTTGTATGCGTTTCAATGCATCCTCAAACAACAGACGTATTTCTTCAATATCATGTGGCATTAGACTCATAATAATTCTTTACGATATAAATTGTATCCCTTCAAGTTATTTTATACAGCAAGAAAGATGCCAATCTTGTCACTATTTGGCCATGTGAAGAAAAAGTGGGGATATGTCACTGGAATGTTTATTATTTAGGCTCCGGGGATATTTAGACAAGCAGGCAAATCATTCTGAGAAAATAAATAAATATACAAAAAAGTTGTAGGTAGCCTACATTTTTGTCGGTTCATTAAAAGAGCTTGAACTATTTTGAGAAATGTCATATTGCTCATCCGGCATGGGTCTTGGAGACGTCACCGAGGCAATGAGGGAAGGATCAAATGATTAATTGAAAAGGTAGAAATGAAAAACAAAGAAGCCAAATCACAAGCAGATATAGACTGGGAGAATCGTACGCTGTGTATTGATGAGAGCTGTGTCGGCGTGATCGGTCCTGACGGGCGCTGTAAAGAATGCGGCAAGGACTTTGAAAGCGGACGACAGGAGGAAATACCGGCCGCACAAGACATGGCAGATGCCGAAACAGAACCCCGGGATGATGATGAAGCTGAATCACAAGAAGATATGGACTGGGAGAATCGTACGTTATGCGTTGATGAGAGCTGTATCGGCGTGATCGGTTCTGACGGGCGTTGCAAGGAATGCGGCAAACCCCTTAGCGGATGATGCCATTACTTGATCAGCGCTGTAGTCGATCACTTTTCTTTCTTTGTGTGACCTCTTTTGATGGACGTTTTACAAGGCCGGCAAGTCTTTTTCATCATATACATGCTCAGAAGGACACTTTTGATCCTTGAAATGATATGTGCAAACAATGAAGAGCCCAACACAAAGGGTCATGATGACGGCTCCTGATGGAAAAGCGTGCCTGAGCTCAAAAATATCCATCATCAAGCCTGAAAGTAATGATCCTAGCAGCATCCCTAAACTGTGTCCCATTGCCAAAAGACCCATGACAGACCCCATTGCATCGGTTTCATTCCCTTTTAATACGGCCAGTGCCATCAGTGCCGGCATTGCAATGCCTCCCCCAAGGCCGAATAGTACATTGGCCACAAACAGATCCCTGAAGCTGTTTGTCCATTCAAAAGAGAAAATTGCATAACTGATGATCAACCCTCCTATCACAACCATCATTTTTTTGTTAACCCTGTCTGCCAGAAGGCCCATGGGGATATGCATCAATCCGCTGAAAAAAACTCCAACCATCACAAGAATTCCGATGGATGAACTCGAAAGTGAAAATTCTGAATCCGCCAAAACCGGCAGAAAGCTCCAGATGACCCCGATACATGCTGCATAAGCGAATCTGAAAAGAAAAAGCCCGGCCATATGCCTGTCATACAGCAGCCAGCTCCACGCTAAGGGCTTTATTCCCCGACCGACAATCCGCTCCGACTTTGTGGGCGGCAGCAGAAAGAAGCATAATAAAAAGCCTGACAGCGCAAGTAGACCCATGGATGCAAAAGAAGTATCGAGACTGAAGCAGTCATGGATTTCTCCGCCAATCAAGGGGCCGATACTCAGCCCCAGGAACATCGCCATGCTGAACATGCCCATAGTGAAACCTTCACGGCCGCCCGGTGTTATATCTCCTACGTAGGCCTGGATGGCGGGCATAATCATGGCAGATGCTATTCCTTGAGTAAATCGTATGACGATAAGGTCTTCAACATCGTTTGCCAGTGTGAATGCAAGAGAAACCAGTGCATAGGCGAAAAGTCCTGCAATAATCAGAGGCTTGCGCCCTTTTTTATCTGAGAGTCTGCCGAAATAGGGTAATAAAAATGTCCTCGAAAGAGAAAACGACCCGAATATCAATCCGATGTATAAGCCACTGGCGCCCAGATCATGGGCATATACCGGCAGCAGTGGGACAACGATTCCGACACCGGTTACAGTAACGAATATGGAAAAGAACAGGGTGCCAAATATTTTTTTATCTAGTTTTTTATTCGTAATTTTTTTCAATTCAAATCCGCAGTACGACTGTTACTCACCATAAAAGGGGGTGGCATGAAAGTTTGTGAAAAAAGGGTGCTTTCGTGGTTTATACTTTTTGAATATCAGCCAGGGTCGACTCGACAAGCTTTCTTATCTCCGAAAGCCTCGATTCAGACAAGGCCTCAAAACGGAGCACAAGGGCAGGCTGGGTGTTGGATGCGCGTACAAGACCCCATCCGTCCTCAAACAAAACCCGAACTCCGTCGATGTCGATAACATTGTAGCGTTCTCGAAAATAATTGGTTATCTTTTGCACCACGACGAATTTTTTGTCATCAGGACATTCAACACGTATTTCAGGTGTAGTATATGTTTTGGGGACATCAGATAAAAGCTCGGATATTTTTTTTCCGGTTTTGGTTAATATTTCAAGGAGCCTGCAAGAGGCATATGTGGCATCATCATAACCGAAATATCTATCAGCAAAAAACATGTGACCGCTCATCTCGCCTGCCAGTTCAGCATTTTCTTCTTTCATTTTCTTTTTGATCAAAGAATGTCCGGTTTTCCACATAATGGCGCGGCCGCCGTGTTTTTCGATGTCGTCATACATTGTCTTTGAGCATTTTACTTCAGATATGAAGGTGGCCCCTGGTTTCCTTGAGAGGATTTCCCTGGCAAAGATGATCATGAGCTTGTCTCCATAGACAATGTTGCCTTTTTCATCCACCACGCCGACACGGTCACCGTCACCATCATAACCGATGCCGATATCCAATCCCTTTTCCTTTACCAGGGCAATAAGGTCCTGCATGTTTTTTTCCACCGTCGGATCAGCTTCGTGGTTGGGAAAAGTACCGTCCATGTCGCAGTAAATATCATAAACTTCGCAATTGAGTTTTTTGAATAACGGCACAGCAACCACACCTGCGGTGCCGTTGCCGGCATCCACACCAACCTTGATCGGTCCGGCTAAGTTTATATTATTCTCCATAAATTCCAGGTAGGGCGTAACAACATCAGCTGTGGAAAGAGAACCTTTTCCCTGGACAAACGATTTTTCATTTATGATCCCAAGAATTTTCTGTAGATCCTTGCCATGAATAGAATCCAGACCGATACAAAGCTTAAAACCATTATATTCTCCGGGATTGTGGCTGGCCGTTACCATAACACCGCCTTCCCGGTTGTAATGCTGGATTGAAAAATACAAAACCGGCGTTGGGCAGATCCCGATATCGATTACATCACACCCGGTTGACAGCAAACCTTCAATGACCTTTTCAGAATACAGGTCGGAAGTCAGCCGGCAGTCACGCCCTACGGTAAGCTTTGAACGGCCGTGCTCTCTGATGAAAGTGCCGACGCCCTTTCCGATCAGAAATACATCATCTTCTGTCATATCCTTACCTGCAATGCCTCTGATATCATATTCTCTGAACATTCCTGGATTCATAGCAAACTCCTTTTTACAATTGCAACATTAAGGCCATAAGTCCTGCGAGCCAGCAATATGGCGCAAAAATGTGAATGCGTCCCTTTTTAACGATGTATACAAGCAGTCTCAGCGCACTATATCCCACAATGCATGACGCAAATGTTCCTATTAGCGAAGCTGTTAGGGTGAATGCCGGATAGGCAGATATATCTTTCAGGCTCAACACACCGGCACCCAGAATTGCCGGTATGGACAGGAGAAAAGAATACTTCGCTGCTGTTTCCCTGTTCAAACCGAGCAAAAGACCGACCGCAATTGTTGAACCTGATCTCGATATTCCGGGAATTATGGCAATACCCTGCATTAGCCCTATAACCAAGGCATCTTTTATGGAAAAACGCTCAATACCTTCGCCGACTTTTTTAACCCAGCGCGTACTCAACAAAAGAAAACCGGTTAAAAGCAGCATAAAGCCCACAAGAACAACCGATGAGAAAATCCGATCGGCCACCTTATGAAATAAAAGCCCCAGTATTGCTGTGGGAATGGTTCCGACAACAATGAGAAAGGCCAGTTTTGTGTCAATATCTTCATATATATGCGAAAAAGAGACCTCTTTTTTAAAATACATGCCGGCGAAACGTAAAATAGCGATGATGATTGCCCGAATTTCTTTCCAAAAGAAAATTATAACAGCCGCCAGAGTACCTAAATGTACACTGATATCAAAGAACAGTTCCGGTTCTTTGAGCCCGAAAAGATGCTGGAAAATCACCAGATGCCCGGAACTGCTTACCGGTAAGAACTCAGTTAGTCCCTGGATTATACCCAATAATATTGCTTGTAAAGGTTCCATAATTAAGACCAAGACAGAACAAACAGCGAAACTATCAAATCTAATTACCCCTTAACAACACCTATTGGTCTTAGTCTTGCTACCTTTTTTGAAATTCCTGCACCATGGACCACCTCAACCACCTCGGAAATATCCTTGTAGGCTTCCGGCAACTCTTCGGCAAGTGTGGATCTTCCGGTCCATTTGACAATAATACCTTTGTCTTCGAGCTCGCGATGTATGGCTCTGCCTTTGCTTGCTTTTTTCGCGGCCTTTCTGCTCAAAACTCGTCCCGCGCCGTGACATGTTGAGCCAAAGGTCTCTTCCATGGCCTTTTCAGTGCCAACAAGAACATATGAAGCCGTTCCCATATCTCCCGGAATAATTACAGGCTGTCCCACGCGGCGATGTTCATCACAAAGCGCTTCATGTCCCGGTGGAAAAGACCTGGTCGCTCCTTTTCTGTGAACACAGACCGTCTGTTTTTTCCCGTCAATAACATGCGTTTCTTTTTTTGCGATGTTGTGGCAAACGTCATACACCAGATTCATGCCAAGATCCCTGGGGCCTATGCCGAAAACTCTTAAAAACACTTCGATAGACTGGTGCATCATAATTTGCCTGTTGGCCCAGGCATAATTTGCAGCACAGGCCATGGCATTATAATAGCGCATGCCTTCCTCTGACTGAATCATAGCGCAGGCAAGCTGTCGATCCGGCAGATCAAACCCGAGTTTTTTTACATGCTTTGACATAAATGCCAGAGAATCATCGCAAATCTGGTATCCCAATCCACGGGACCCTGAATGGAGCATCAGTGTGACCTGTCCTTCAAAAATACCAAACACCCGAGCTGCCTCGGGTTCATAAACCGTTTCCACTATACCGATTTCAAGGAAATGATTCCCCGACCCGAGTGTTCCGAGCTGCTTACGTCCCCTTTCCAGAGCCCTTTGGCTGATTACATCCGGATCGGCGTTCGGCATGCACCCCCCATCTTCCGTATGTTCTAAATCCGAGTCTGTTCCAAAGCCCTGTTGCACAGCCCAATGGCTGCCTCTTTTAAGAACCTTTTTTACCTCAGAGACGGAAAGTTTAATAGATCCGGTGGATCCAACGCCTGAAGGGATATTCCGGTAAAGCGCATTGACAAGGTCTTCAAGTTTTGGCCGTACATCCTTTTCAACAAGGGAGGTTGTTGCCAGGCGGACTCCGCAGTTTATATCATAGCCGACACCGCCCGGAGATATAATCCCCGATTCCCAGTCAAAGGCCGCAACACCACCAATGGGGAATCCATACCCCCAGTGCATATCCGGCATGGCAAGGGAAGCCTTTAAAATGCCCGGAAGGGTTGCAACATTTGCCACCTGCTTTAAAGGTTCTTTTTGCTTGTCGGCCTGCAGCATGGAAACACTGGAATAAACAATCCCTGGTACGCGCATGTCACCGGTTTTGGGGACCTCCCAACGGTATTCGTCTATTTGTTTTAATTCTATTGTCATGTTATGTATCCCTTCTAACAATCAATTCAATTTTTCGTTTTAAAAATCATGTCCAATTCCAGTATTTCACAAACACCACTTATTCCCCCACTGATAAATATCTTAATAAAATCCTCCAGAACCTCCGTCCCGTCCCATCCCAGAAATAGCAATACTTCGCGGACATCCCCAAATTTACCCAGGAATGTTGTATGATTGGGGGGACCCAATTAAATCAAGACCCCATTTCATTGATCTCCGAACCCGATGAACTTCTACTCAGTGCAACATCCAATTCAGATCGGAAGTCCTTGAGTTCATCATTTCGCATAAGCTGAAAAAATGGGTTGAAAGACTTAGGTGTTAAGAAATTTAACTGGTAGTTGACAGCAATGCCTGCCTTTAAAAGCCATTGATTAAGCCTTGCGAAATGTGCCTTGGCATACTCATGTTTTTTCTGATTCTCCGGGGAAGGATCATTGATCTCGCTATCATCTTTTATTTCAATGACGTGGATGGTTTCGCCCTTTTTTATGAAAAAGTCAGGGCTGAATTCGCCTCTTTTCGGGTGCTCCCCTTTTTTCCACGCATATTCGATAGCGTAAAAACGTTGTGGGGCATTTTTCAACCAAGCATCTAATGCCACCGCATTCTCCCGTCTAAAAAGCTGCCGGATAAACCTTCGCTCAGGGGTAGCATCCGCGATAACCATGTTGCATGGAGTCATAAAATCATGAGAGTTGGAGATGAACTCACATCCTGCCCGAAAGTCTCCATCAGGATCTTGAACCTCACCGAAGAATTCAAGCTGCTCGTCAGAGATAGTCGCTTCGCAATCCGGGCCGTAAAATACGGTTTTGTCACCCCTTCGAAGTTCCGCTGCGCTGCAACTGATCGAAGCACGTTCCTTGGTACTGATAGTCTTTAAGGCATTGGGAGTGAGCTTGTACACGACCCTTTTGGCTTTTTTTCGCCTTAATGGTCCCAGAGCCGCGAGGATTTTTTGGCGATTGGCTTCCGTCACGCGGTTTGATTTGCTGCCTGCCCTTTTCAAAGAATTTTCGATAATCTGCTGGCAGCGTTCCACTAGAAATTTTTTAGCATATCGTGTTCTGTATTTGGGGTCGTCAGCATCCTTAGATTCGTCATCAATAGACTGTAAACGCCGAAACATAAACTCGGCAACTTCTTCTGCTGTAAAGGTTTTATGCTCAATGCTGGTTTTGAACTTTGTATGTTCGCCTGTCACAGCACGCTCAAACTCAATTGCCACATCTTCAACTTCAAGCTGGGTTGGCAGATCCACAAAACCCTGTTCCAACAGTCGATATTCGCCTTTTTTGGCATACTCGCTGGTATCTCTATCCCGAGTATAGTCGAGATTATATAACTCAAAATGGAAGTTCGATGTTTCAAGAACAGACGATGATAACCTCCGTTCAATTTCAAGAATCTCATTAACCAGATGGCGTATACGGCCTGACCATGCATCGTGGTTGAATATGGTAACGATAGGATCAAGCCCTTTCCAGCCATCCGGCCATCGCAGTCCTCGCCCCAGAACCTGGGCGATCAGCAGTTTGCTGTTGAATGCCCGTTCCTCGTGGGGAACGATCTGGAATACGTTCTTAACATCCCATCCTTCGCTCAGCATGGATACTGAAACGATCCATTCGACCTTGCTGGCAGGATTGTCCACCGTCTTGAGTCTGGCTACATTGGGCTGATGCTCTTTAGCCGATGTGACCGGTAAGACTTTCCGCTCCGCGTCTTCGGCTGAAATACCTTCCCATTCCTGCAAAAATGCCTGCAACTGTTCCGCAACCAGCTTACAGGTCTTAATGTTTTGGGTCACAATAATAGTTAATGGCCTAATTCTTCTCCTATTAAGCTGTTTCTTCCAGGCCTGATGACGCTTATAAATCAGTTGCCACTTTTCATCTCCATTGTCGGTCTGTGGCATCTCAGAGATATATTCGACCTTTTTAACAAAACGCTCTTCAATGGCTTGCCGTAAAGAATATCTGCTTACAACATCTGCAAAATAATCGTTTTTGATATAGCACGTACCGGATACGCCAACCACATAGCGAAAACTGTATTCGGGATTCAATAGGAACTCTTTCCACCGTTTAATACTCGTGCCCGATTCATTGGCCACATGATGCGTTTCGTCATTGAATACAGCTACTCTATCGCCGCACCCCTTCAGACTGTCACGAATGGATGATCTCACGTGCCTCAAAATCGCATGATAATTCTCTACACAAATGGATCTATTAACAATGGATTCCGAGGCATTGATGATCTTAGGCACAGGAACTTTGCAGTCTTGCGGCAAAACATCGCGCAAGCTGGCATTTCCGGATAGGTCGCGGAATTTACTAATAAGGCCGGCTTCAATGGTATTGGAAGGGCAAAGCACAAGAACACGGTCCACAATGCCTTCGCCGAGCAAAATCGCCGCAAGCCCGTAGAGCACATAACTCTTCCCCGTGCCTGTGGCCATATCAATTGAGCAGGCTAATTGATCCGGCAACTGTAAGTGACGCTCCATACCAGACCGTGAGCCATAACGCCGCTCCATCTCTTCGTTGATATCGAAGTTCTCTTGTGCCAAAATCCGAAGATTCTCATACTTATCACCTGCCAAATAACGGAGGACAGTGCGTATGGCTTCTTTCTGGTATTCCCGAATGCCACATAGCTCATCCAGGAAAGGTTCATATTTTGACTCGTCCCAGACAGATGGATCAATATTGGTGGTGACTTTGAGAACAAGGTCTTCGTTTTTAAATCTCTGTCGGTCCCTTTGGTTACTCATTTTCGCTTCACGGTATTTTTCTTTGATTTTTTCGTGGCATCTCCACGGGATGTGGATTTTCGGAATTCCTCCGCATCCATTAGAACACGCGCCTCGTTACCATAGATATCTATGAAAACAGCCATTATCTTCTTGCCCAGATTCTCAATTGGAAATCTCAATTTCCATCCAACTTTCTCAATAGCATCGGCATAAAAAACATCATCAAAACTAAAAATCTGGGACTGTTCATCATAATCATAATCGAGCATCACCATAGAGAGGGTTTCAAGGTTCTTCTTTTTCTTGTAAGACTCCCTGACAACGGCATCACTCTTAAAAGTGGTAATCTTGATAAATCCATGCTTAAATTGCTTGTCCTTTGCTCTTTCCAACCCAGCTTTATACTTCAATTCAGGCGTTCGAATGAAATCAAAACCTACCGCCTCCACGGTATCGTTTACCGCCATTTCATCAGAGGGTTGTTTTTGAGTGCGGTGAATTCGAGCCGGTGGAGCTCATGGATGATTGAGTAAGGAATCCGGAGGGCATAATAGCGAACGCCATCCAGATCAATATAATCCTGCTGAAAATCAAACGTAAGCGCCGGAGCAATGATGAACAATTTATTCCCTACGCGGGAACCTAATGCTTCATGTAGGCTCACTATAGTCTCCTCATCTATCCTAACACCTGGCGCCTGCATGTGGTTAAAGACCAGGACACTTGCGCCCTTTAGATAGCCGTCTAAACTTATCCCGCCTATTGTATGCAGATCTTCGCGGCATTGAAATAGCTGGAGCGCAAAAAACCGCCACGAATCCCAAGGTAATTCCTTCAATTTTGAGAAATCATAAAGCCCGGCGTTATAAAGGTTGAATGGCTTTGGCTTCAGCTTCGATCCTTTGTTGCCGATTTCCTTTTTCAAATTAATCATTCTTTTTTGAATGGTGCAAATTGCTAGTTTGCTACAATCAATTCCAATCCATCGGCGGCCTAATTTCTTTGCGATAGCCAGTGTAGTGCCCGAGCCAGCAAAAGCATCGAAAACTATGTCCCCACGGTTGGAAGAGGCTTTAATTACACGTTCTAAAAGTTTTTCTGGTTTCTGAGTAGGGAAGTTAGTTCTTTCAGCAGCTGCTCTGTTGACAAAAGGTATATCGTCCCACCAATCCCTCGGTAAAATCCCGGGCTTTTCATCTAAATAATCCCTATATACCCACTCTGGATGTTCTTTCTCTATTTTGATAGAAAGTTGTTGCTTACCTAGGTGTGGACCTCCTTTTCCTCTTATTTGGAATTTCCTTCCATCTTTGTCAGTCAATGTATACTTTCTAATCGTTCCCTCTGAATATGGTAAAGTAATTTCATTCCAATTAAAAACTGGTTGTCTTCCAGCTTTATAATACAAAATGTGGTCATGTTTTTCGTTCCAATTCGCTCTTGATATCTCGCGCTCTTTATAACACCAAGAGATGTCATTTAGAAAATTATGCTCTCCAAAAATCTCATCCATTAGGCTCTTTACATAATGTCCCTTCCTTTGATCCAAATGTACATAGATACACCCATTTTCAAGTAAGAGTTCTCTTAAGAATACGAGCCTTTTTCTTAAAAATTCCAAAAATTAGGCACCTATAATTTTGTCCTGGTAAGCTTTCTGATCCTCTGAACCACGGAAGTCCTGCCTAGTAGCGAACGGCGGATCAATATAGATAAGCCGAACCCCTGGAGTGCCATCGGCATTGCAGAGTTTGCCTTCTTTTTTCATGTCAATAAGGGTTTTCATCACCTGAAGATTGTCACCGAAAATGAGCATATTATGCCAGTCTTCGCCTTTTTTACCGAATGTCCGGACCGGCTGAAGCGGTACTGCAAGCGTATTGGCTAAAATGTCCCCCTCGGTCGCCTTGCCGTGATAAACGAGTTCGTACTCCCTTTTTTCGGGCGGGAAAAGTATCCGCGCCCATTCGGGTGAAAGCTCTTCACCCTGTTCCAGAAGGCGGACAATTTCCTGGCGTTGTTCAGGTGTCATCTCTTATTCCTTTTCCGATAATATTTACAGGTCGCTTTTGCCGGGCGCAAGACAAGCCAACTTCAACTCATCCAGAAGGCCACTATCAGCAAAACTGAAAGTGTTTTCCGCGCCCACAATAACATGATCCAACAGTTTCAACCCTAGTGGGCGTAAAGCGGAAATCAAATCTTCTGTAAAAATACGGTCGGATTCACTGGGGCTCACTGATCCGGAAGGGTGATTATGAGCGGCTATCAGCCCACTTGCGTTTGCCTGAAGAGCCCTGGCCACGACAAGTCTGATAGGCGGACGCGCCTGATCTACTGAGCCAGTGGCAAGAAGCGCATCCTCCAGGAGACGATTCCGGCGGTTCAGGTAAAGGACTCTGAAATGTTCCTCGGCCAGCCCCCGCAAGCGGTTCCGCAAGTATTCTATAGCCTCTTTTGTGCCCTTGATTTGAATAGCCTTGCGGGCGTCTGGCAGGGAAACTCGTCTGGCGATTTCCATCGCTGCAGCCAATTGGGAAACTTTGGCTCCTTTTATGCCCTTGATATCCAGCATGGCCGACAGAGGTGCTTCGGCCAATGCACGCAGAGATCCAAACTTCTTCAAAACCTGCCGCCCGAGTTCGACCGCATTGGTGCCCTGATAGCCAACCCGCACGAGAATAGCAACGAGTTCAGCATCCGTCAACGACTGCGGCCCCATGCGAAGCAACCGCTCACGCGGCCTTTCATCTTCTGGCCAAGTTACAATACCTTTAGATTTTTTCCGACCAGCATAAGACATGCTAATTTTCTCCGATTGAACATGATTTTACCAAAACCTAGGATTTGGGGTCGGGCCGCGCTATCAAATTAATATTTATAGACAAACGTTGCATCACTAAGTGTTTTCAGGGCTTAAAACGTTATTTTCATGGGTAAAATCATCACTGTAAGGAGATTGTTCTTCACAAAGATGATACGTTCCTTTCGATTTTACATCTTCAAATCTATTTTTCATACTTCCAGATAACATGTATCTGCAACAGGCTTCCGAAAAAATTGCAACTTGATTTTGCTATTCCTCGTTCATTTTCAATGATCTTGTTCAAGGACTAATAGCCGCTATACGTAACAAATTCTATTTTTCTATTAATATTAAGTAGTTAATATAGCTTATAGACTTCTTTTTTACGATTGTCAAGCCTCATTTTATTCCCGATATGGGGTGATGGGGTCTTCACGGCGATCAGCATGTGATCGGAGGCGATAAGTTACTTTCTCCATCGCTTTAAAATAATCCCTTTGAACTTTCAAATTTGACACCTTGCAATAACGTTGGGTCGTGGTGATGCAGCTGTGACCCAAAAGGTCCTGGATGGTGACCAAATCTGCTTCAGCATTCAGTAGCTGCGTCGCCATGATGTGGCGCAGTTGATGACAACTCACATCGATACCGCTTTTACGAGCATAATATTCCATTCGCTTTTGCACCCCTCGCACCGATATGGGGCGTCCTTTGCAGGTCCCCTTTTCCACCAGAAAGACTTTACTTACTCTACCCGAGGGTCTGACTTTCAGGTATCGGGCAAGGGCTTGACTCGCATCGCTGCTGATGTAAACAACCCGATCCTTCATTCCTTTGCCGTTTTGGACAGTGATTTTTCTGCGGGGCAAGTCAACGCCACTGATGGCCAAAGCAACGACTTCCTCTACCCTCAGCCCGCAGCGGAGCATCAGCATGAACATGGCCCGGTCGCGGTGTTTTGTGATCACTTTAAAAAATCGCTTCAAATCTTCTTCTTTCACATACCGCTGTAATGGCTTTGGCAGACGCAACGCATATCCGCTTTTTACCGGATTCTGGATATATACGCCTTCCTCATGACGCAGATAATCATAGAACCGACGGATGCTGTTCAAATGACAGTTAATGGTCTTGGGGGAAAGTCGTCGATCCAGAAGGTAATCGACGTATTCGAGGACTTCCCTGCTGGTCGCTTTTTCGATAGGAACATCCAGCCAAAGCACATAATGCTTAAGGGTATTGATATAGTTTTTGACAGTGTAAAATGAAAAGTTTCTTCTTCTTAAAAAGCGCCTATAATTGACTATCGAGTCGGTTATACTCATCGGTTTCACCTCGTTCAATTTTAGCCATCGCTCTAAAATACTCTTCTTCCCGAGTGGCGTCGCTTAATCGGGCGTAGATGCGGGTCACCTCTATTTTTGAGTGCCCCAGAAGCTGCTGAAGACACTCCAGGCGCATTCCGGCATTTAAAAGGTCCGTGGCAAACGTGTGCCGCAAACAATGCAGTGTATATCCCTTCTCAGTCAGCCCGGCTTTTTTCAGATAATTGATGAACCGCTCACGGCTTGCTGTATAGCCTAACGGACCTCGCTGACCGTAAAAAAGATAAGATTTGCGGGGATTGCGATTCTGCAGCCACATACTCAAAGCCGCACAGGCGTCGTCACTTAGATAAACCACCCGCCCAACGCTGTTCTTTTCGCCCTGATATATTTTTACCGTCCGTTCAGTCAGGTCCACATCATTGACCCGAAGGCTGAGCAGTTCACCAATTCTCATCCCCGTTCGCAACAGGGTCAGGATCATCGCCCGATCACGCGTGTGATCAATTACCGACAGCAGCCGCAGAATATCCGATGTGCAGATCGCTTTCGGCAGAGACTGCGGAACCCGCAGCCTAATCTTGCGTTCCAATAGCTCCGAACCCATGACGTTCTCTTTTACCAGATAACGAAAGAACGCATACAAAATCTGAAGACGAAAGTGGATCGTTTTGGGCTTGATGCCGCGGTCCTGCTCGTGCTCAACAAACGCCTCCAAATCCCGACGTATAATCAGCTCCAGGTACTTCTTTCCGTATTGCTTGATGAATAGTAAGAAAAAAACCAGACTCGAAGCGGTCGAGCAGATCGTTTTGGGCCGACAATTTCGACGATACATGTGCTGCAGATACGACAACACATGTTCCTCACCAGGGACTTTGTGGCGCATTACTCTTCCGATGACACGATCCAAGGCTTGTCGCCGCAAAGAAGTCTGCTGTTTCCAGTGAATAACGCCGTCGTAAAACGATGCTGAAGTGAATCGGCCGGAAGGTGTAGGGCTGTCAACAGTCGGTTCGTTCCGGAAAGAATCAAGTTCTTCAAGCCGTGAAGCGGGATGGCACCCAACAAAATGGTTGGGATTTTCTTGTGGGGAATTCGTTCGGTTCATATTTGCCTCCATTTTTCCTTTTTAATAGAAAAAACAGAGACATATTGAACCCGAAACCATTTTCAGTCAAGTGTCATTTTGTTACGTATAGATAGCCGCTAGTCTTCAGGTTAATTGCAGCAATTTTATCAAATGGAAAATTTCTTTTGCAAAATCATATTCCCTTCACAACCCCTATTATAAATAAACAAATAAAGTGAAATAATATTTAGATATCAACGATATAGAACTTAAACATATAAAACTTGACATTTTATATCTTTACTATTAATATTTACATTTAGTTAATAAATTTTGATAGCATACTTAAATTAGTACATCTTTAAGAGTTAGTTGTACATTTTAATCAAGGAGACCTAGACAATGGTTACGGAAGGTAGATGGGACAATAAAGGGCAGTATGCGAAGGAGCGGATCAAGCTTTACGAGCAGATATTTGGCGAAGGGTATATCAGTGCCGGTGGCCACAGAACTACGGAACAGATGTGTTTACCCCTACAAAACCTAAAAAATGGAGCTCGCGTTCTGGATATCGGAAGTGGGATTGGTGGACTTGCATTCTTTTTGGAGTCTCAATTTGGCTGTAACATTACAGGTGTGGATCTGTGTGAAAATATATTTAACACTGCAAAAGAAAGAGCAGAAACGAATAGGAGCAATGTGAACTTTTTGATAGGAGACATCCTGGACATGGAGTTTCCTTTGAAGTCTTTTGATGTGATAATGAGCCGCGACACTCTGCTTCATCTTTCGGAAACAAAAAAGCGTGAACTCTTTAAAAGATGTATCGAATGGCTTGACGACAACGGCGAGATCGTCATCGGAGATTATTGCCAACGCCCAAGAGACGAGGCAATTTGCAAATCTTTTAAAGAGTACATAATCGACCGGGAATATGATCTGCACGAACCAGTTGCATACGGCATACTATTGAAGGATACGGGCTTCAAGCAGGTGAAAGCAATGGACGTTTCCAGTGACTTTCTTGAGATGCTTGAGACGGAACTGGATCAATTTCGAAAAATTCACAATCCACGGCCAAAGCACATCGAAAGGCGAGACTATGACAGTATTGAAAAAAGTTGGATTGAAAAGATTGAGTGGGTCCATTCCGGTGACATGAGGAAAGGTATAATATACGGAAGAAAGGTGTGATCAGAAGTTTTCACTTTTAAACCTTTCAGAATGAATTACATATCGATAGCCCTTGTTGAAAATTTTTGCCTAACCCCAATTATCCCTTTCACACTATATATAGATTAAATCATCGATAGTGCTGTGAAATTCTATTAAGATATCGATATCACTCTGGTCACTTTGTTCTCCTCTTAAATAAGAACCAAAGACACCTATGGATTTAACTGCAAATTTCTCTTTGAGAAATAACTTACTAATCCGAGCGTTTTGATTTAGACATGGAGCGGGTTGCCCGAGGCAAATTGCAGCCGGACGGTGATGGTTATTGGCGAAACGCAGGACAGCGTCCCGTGCTGTCTGAGGCACCGCTGAA
>SDBS01000416.1_pt1 | contig 40661 bp, 30 predicted proteins | sample 2277091 | NCBI WGS metagenome assembly SDBS01 (sample SAMN10404972, study PRJNA504765) | marine sediment metagenome | isolation source: marine sediment core GS10_PC15, 163 cmbsf | place: Arctic Ocean: Southern Knipovich Ridge | collected 2010
GACTACTACCAGCCAGAAGCGTACCTACCAATCACTGGTCTATATATTGAGAAAGACTTCAGTGTAAATGAAGAAATAGAAAAACTTAGATTAGCTTCTACTCACGCAATTAGAACTAGAAAGGATGTAATAATTGTTGCCACAGTTTCTTGTATATATGGAATTGGAAATCCAGAAGAATGGGTTGCTGTATCATTAAATTTAGAAGTGGGGCAGATTATAAAGAGGTCTGATATTATTAAAGGCCTCATAAAAATGAATTATGAACGAAAGAATATTGAATTCAAACGAGGAATAGTGAGAGTAAAAGGGGATATTGTAGATATTTACCCTGCTTATTTAGATACAGCGATACGAATCTCTCTTTTCGGAAATGAAATTGAATCAATTCAAGAAATACATCCTATTTCAAATCAAATGATTAAAGACCTGCCTAATTGTCGGATTTTTCCTGCTACTCATTTTATTATTCCGGAAGAAAATAAAATTAAGGCTCTTGAATTAATTGAACAGGAATTAAAGAAACAAATTGAATTTTTTAAAAAAGATAAAAAATACGCTGAGGCTCAACGAATTGAAAGAAGGGTTAAATTCGATCTTGAAATGATGAGAGAGATGGGTTTTTGCAAGGGAATTGAAAATTATTCTCGACATTTAGATGGACGCCCCCCTGGAACTCCTCCAATGACTCTAATTGATTATTTTCCTGAAGATTTTTTAATAGTAGTTGACGAATCTCATGTTACAATTCCTCAAATACATGGTATGATCGGGGGAGATATTTCGCGAAAAAAAAATCTTACAGAATACGGGTGGAGACTTCCAAGTGCATTTGATAACAGGCCTCTTAAATTTGAAGAATGGGAAAATAAAATAAAAAATGTTATATTCATGAGTGCCACTCCGGGAGATTATGAGTTAAAAAAAAGCGGGGGCGCCTCAGCAGAACAAATAATTAGACCAACTGGATTAATTGATCCTCAAGTTGAAGTGAGGCCCGCTAAAAATCAAATAGATGATTTATTAGCTGAAATTAGAAAAGTTATAAAAAATCAAGGGAGAATTTTAGTTACAACACTCACAAAAAGAATGTCCGAAGATATTGCAGAATACTATGCTGAATTGGGACTAAAAGTAGCCTACTTACATTCAGAAGTTGACACAATAGAACGTTTTGAAATATTAAGACACTTAAGAGATGGGACTTATGATGTTTTAGTTGGAATAAATCTTCTCAGAGAAGGTTTAGATTTACCCGAAGTTCAATTAGTAGCCATTTTAGATGCAGATAAATTAGGTTTTTTAAGAGATAAAAGATCGTTAATTCAAACTATTGGAAGGGCTTCAAGAAATGTTGACGGAAGAGCCATCTTATATGGTGATAGAATATCTCCCGCAATGAAAGCGGCAATTGCCGAAACTAATAGAAGGCGTGAAAAACAAGAGAAACATAATGAAGAAAACAATATTACTCCTCAAACAATAAAGAAAAATATTTTAGAATCTCTTTCTGAGGAACAAGAATTTAAAGAGAAAGAAGGTAAGAGATTAAAGCAGATTGTTAAGAATAAAATAGATGAATTGGAAGAAATAGGAGATAAGGACATAATTATCCAATATTTAGAGAATAAAATGTTTCTTGCTGCTAAGGAGCTTAGATTTGAAGACGCTGCTTACTTAAGAGACAAAATAAAAGACATTAAAAATGATTATAAAATAAAAACATAGAATTTTTCTGTTATAATTAATTGAACTCTATGGAAAGATATATGACTGAAAATCTTATTATAAAAGGAGCTAGACAAAATAATCTAAAAAATATTGATGTAGTAATCCCCCGTAACAAGCTAGTTGTGATTACTGGAGTGAGTGGAAGTGGCAAGTCTAGTTTAGCAATGGATACTCTATATGCTGAAGGACAGAGAAGATTTTTGGAATCTCTTTCCAGCTACGCAAGACAGTTTTTAGGTGAGATGGACAAACCTGATGTCGATTCTATAGAAGGATTATCCCCTGCAATTGCCATAGAACAAAAACCTCTTTCAAAAAATCCACGAAGTACCGTGGGAACGGTTACTGAAATTTATGATTATTACAGATTATTATTTGCAAATGTTGGAATTCCACATTGTCCAAATTGCGGTAAAGAGATAAAACCCCAAACACCGCAACAAATTATTGAGCAAATTTTAACCTCATTGGATGAAAATCAGAAATTCATAATTAAAGCACCAATTATTCGAGATCGTAAAGGAGAATATAAAGATTTACTTCAGGATCTCAAAAAACAGGGTTATGTCCGCGTAGAAGTGGATGATATTCAATATACTCTTGATGAAGATATACCTATGGATAAAAATGTTAAGCATAACATTAATGTAATCGTGGATAGATTGGTGATGAGAAAAGATATAAAGACACGCTTAGCAGATTCCATAGAAACTGCCTTAGATTTAAGTGAAGGAACAGTAGTAATGGAGATTGTTGGTAAAGAAGAACAGATTTTTTCTGAACACTATGCTTGTATAGATTGTGGTATCTCTATCCCCCAATTAGATCATAAAATGTTTTCGTTTAATATTCCTCATGGAAGTTGTAAACAATGCAATGGCTTAGGGAGTGTTTTAGAATTTGATTATGGGTCAATTTTAGGGTATGATTTGACCGTACCGATTCAAGAAAGCCGGATAAGAAATATTCCCGGATTTGGGACCTTAACGGGATATTCTTGGGCGACAGTAAAACAAGTTGCAAAACATTTTGGTTTCGATGTGAAACTAACACCAATCAAAGATATTGAACAAGAAAAACTTCAAAAATTATTGTTTGGATCTGGGGAAGAAGCAATAGAATTTCATTATAAAAGTGAAAATAATGATTTTAAATACAAAAAGAATAACAGAAAAGCAGTTTTCGAAATTACCAAACCATTTGAAGGGATTATTCCTATGCTCCATAGAAGATATATGGAAACATCTTCGGAAGCTGGAAGAGAAATCTATGAGGGTTTTATGAATAAGTCCAAATGTCCTGAATGTAATGGACAAAGATTAAATCCTGAAAGTAGAGCAGTCACTATTAATGAAAAAAATATATCAGAGCTCACTGAATTGTCTGTAAAGGAATCGCTCAGTTTTTTCAAGCAGCTTGAGTTAAATGAAACTGAATTAAAAATTGTAAAGGCAGTATTAAAAGAAATAAGAGAAAGATTATCTTTCCTAGATAATGTCGGATTAGACTATATTCAACTTAGGAGAAGATCTGATACACTATCTGTTGGAGAAGCTGAAAGAATAAGACTTGCAACTCAATTGGGATCAAGTCTTGTAGGGGTGCTATATGTACTTGATGAACCAAGTGTAGGACTGCACGCTCGTGATATATCTCGATTAATTAATATGTTAAAGAAATTGAGAGATTTAGGTAATACCGTAATCTTAGTTGAACACGATGATCAAATTATTCGCAATGCTGACCATATAATTGATCTAGGGCCTTTAGCGGGTGAGAATGGAGGTGAGATCGTAGCTGAAGGACCAATAGAAACAATTTTGAATTCAAATACAATAACAGGTAAATATCTCACTGGTAAAGAAGGTATTGAAATTCCTGAATACAGAAGAGAGATAAATAACAAGTTTATAGAGATTAAAGGAGCGAAAGAAAATAATCTTAAAAATATTGATTTGAAGATCCCTTTAGGGTTATTTACTTGTATTACTGGAGTTTCAGGTGCAGGAAAAACAAGCTTAATAATTGATTGTCTATATAAAGGACTGCATAATCTTATTAATACTCGTAGTTCTAAAATAACTCAGGGTGATTTTGATGAGATTATTGGATATGATCAAATTGATAAAATAATAGATATTGATCAATCACCTATTGGAAGGACTCCTCGTTCCGTACCCGCAACATACACTAAAGCTATGGATTATATAAGAGACATCTATGCATCCCTTCCGGATTCTCGAGAAAGAGGGTACAAGAAGGGGAGATTTAGTTTTAATACTAAACAAGGACACTGTAAAAAATGTAAAGGTACTGGTTATATCTTAAAAGAAATGTATTTTCTTCCAGATGTGTATATAAGATGTGATTTATGCAGAGGAAAACGCTATAATGCAGAAACTCTTGATATAAAATATAAGAATAAAACAATTTCAGATGTTTTAAAAATGACTTTTGATCGTGCTCTAGAAATCTTTGAAAACTTTCCAAATCTTAACAGAACTCTGCAAACAGTAGTTGATGTGGGTTTAGGTTATTTAGAACTAGGTCAGTCTTCCACAACTTTAAGCGGCGGAGAATCTCAAAGATTAAAAATTGCAAGAGAATTAAGAAAAGCCAGTACTGGAAACACTTTATATATATTAGATGAACCCACAACCGGATTAAGCGCTTATGATATTAAAATACTATTGAAAGTTCTTCAGAGACTTGTAGATAAAGGTAATACTGTGATTATAATTGAGCATAATATGGAAATCATTAAATCTGTTGATTATATTATCGATATAGGACCAGAAGGAGGAGGAAGAGGCGGCAAGATTGTCACCATGGGTTCTCCTGAGGAAATCGTCAAAAAAAATGCTAAAAATGGAAAATCCTATACTTCTAAATATTTAAAAGAGTATTTAAAATAATTTAGTCTAAAAATAATTAATAATTTCCTTTAGCATCCCGATATTAATAAATAAAATTCTAAACCTTTGTTTCATTTTTTAAAAATAATCCTTACCCATATAAAAAATTTTAAGTTTGCGATTAAAATGGCTGAAACCGATAATAAAGTAATAAGGGCCCCAATAGCATGTATATTAGGTCATATTGATCATGGGAAAACAAGTCTCCTTGATTATGTTAGAGGGACCGTTGTTCAACAAAGAGAAGCAGCTGGAATTACCCAACACATAGGGGCATCCTATTTTCCTACCAAAGATATCAAAGAATTTTTAAAAAAATCAAAACAAGAATTTGCTGAAAAAGATATTAAACTACCCGGATTATTAATAATTGACACTCCAGGACACGCAGCATTCCTGAACCTCAGGAAAAGAGGTGGTGCTGTTGCAGATATTGCAATCTTGGTTATAGACGTAACGGCAGGTACCATGCCCATAACATGGGAATCTGTTCGAATTCTTAGGGATAAAAAAACTCCATTTGTCATAGCTGCGAATAAAATAGATAGGATCTCTGGTTGGAAATCCACGAAGGATGCCGATTTTTTGGATAGTTATAACAAGCAACAGCAACATGTAAAAGATTTTTTAGATGGGAAACTAATAGAAATAGTTGGGAATTTCTTGGAGGAAGGATTCAAAGGTATTGATCGATATGATAAAATAAAAGATTTTACTAAAAAAGTTGCTATTGTCCCAACGAGTGCTAAAACTGGAGAGGGGATCTCAACCCTACTGATGATCTTACTGGGTTTAGTTCAGCAATATCTCACTACAAATTTAAAATTCTCTGAAGGTCCGGCTAGAGGTGTGGTTCTTGAAGTTAAAAAGGAGAAAGGGCAAGGTAAAACTATGGACGTGTTAATCTACGATGGAATACTCAATAAAGGAGATGATTTTATCGTGGGCGGATTAGAAAAACCAATTAAGTCAAAAATTAGAGCTTTATTACTTCCTAAGCCTTTAGATGAGATTAGAGATCCTCGTCAAAAATTCGATTCTGTTGATTCTGTAAGTGCTGCTGCAGGTATTAAAATATTGGCCGCAAATATTGATGATGTAGTTGCTGGATCTCCTTTTAGATCTTTTTTAGATCCTTCAGAAGAGAAGGAAGTTTATGATGAAATCGAAGCTGAAGTGGATAGTATTAAAATAAAAACAGATAAGGCTGGAGTTGTGTTAAAAGCGGATACACTTGGCTCCCTTGAAGCATTAGAAGGTTTCCTTTCAGATAACGGTGTTAAGATAAGTGTGGCCGATGTGGGACCTATTAAAAAGGAGGATATTATAAATGCCAAAGTAGTTAATGATTTTGATCCCTACTCTGCTGTAGTTCTTGGCTTTAATGTAGCTATTTTACCTGAAGCTAATGAGCAAGCATATAATGAAAATATTAGAATTTTTACGAACAATGTTATCTATCGGCTTCTTGAAGATTACATTGAATATGCTGACACGAGGAGAGCAGAAGATACTGCTAAAGAGTTAAAGGACCTCATATTGCCAGCAAAACTTAAAATGTATCCTGAATATATCTTTAGGCAATCAAATCCTGCTGTTTTTGGGGTAAGTGTTGAAGGTGGGACTTTGAAACCAAAAGTAATGGTAATTACTGATAAAGGAAAAAAAGTTGGCAGAGTCCATCAAATTCAAGATAGAGGTCAAACAATAGAAAAAGCAGAGAAAGACAGCGAGGTTGCGATATCTATTCGAGGTATTGAAATCGGGCGTGATATTGGAAAAGATGAAATTCTTTATGTGACTGTACCTGAATCCCATGTACGGCAATTAATGTCCAAATTTTTGAATGAACTCACATCAGATCAAAAAGATGTTCTTAGAGATTATATAAAAGTGATGAGAGCTACGAATCACCCTTGGTGGGGCATGTAATTCAATAATCTGCTCTAATTTTCAAACAACTTATAAAACTGAATATTTATTATTGAATTTTATAGTTAAATTTTCATTAATTTCAAATAGAATACAATCCAAACATTCTTGTTTATTAATAGAAAATACTTATTATTAATGAGATTATTATTCACCTTAATCACTATTATATGACCAAATTAGATGAACTCAGTAAATCAACTACTAGAGGAAATATTAATTGATATTATTCCAACCAATCAAGAGTTAAATTTAATCAATGAGGTAGTTGATAAATTAAAATTTTTGTTAGAAAAAAAGGCTCATGAATTGGGTATTGATTTTACTAGAATTGAACCTCAAGGTTCAACGGGAATAAAACAAACTCAATTAAGAAACGATTTTGATATAGACTTATTTATAGGTCTAAATTATGATTTATATTCTCAAAAATACGTGGGATTGAGTAAAAATAAATTAAAAAAAGTATCAAAAAAGGATTTTTTGGACCTTTGTAATACATGGATAATTAAATCTCTGGCTTCAAAAGAATTTCATAATCCCCGTCTTTTATATGCTGAACATCCTTATGTGACGGTTGACTACATCATCAATAATGACAAATTGAAGATAGATATTGTACTCTATTTTGATTTAGATTCAAAGCATATTAAAGAAAAAGGCCCTATAACTGCAGTTGATAGATCTCCTTGGCACGGACGTTTTATAAGAGATAACCTTAATAGAAATCAAAAAAATGATGTAAGATTGCTTAAACAATTCTTTAAAGCTTGCCACAGTTATGGTGATAAAAGTGCTGTTGGAAAGATTGGATTTATTGGATACAGTGCTGAGCTATTAATTCACCATTTTGGTACCATAAAAAAGGTTTTCGAAAATTTTGGAAAGCTTAATGAACTCCCTATTGATTTCCATGGAAGAGAAAAAAAAGATCTTTTAAAAATTACTCATTTTCAAAATGATTACCTTATTATCACAGATCCCGTTGATAGGAATAGGAATGTTGCTTCTGCAATTTCAGAAAAAGCATACAAATATTGCAATCAGAGGATTAAAGATTTTATTAAGATCCCAAATAAAGATTTTTTCACAATTTATCCAATTCCTGAACAAGATGTTTCAAATAATGACGATATAATCCTTTCAAACATATTTGTAATAGAATTAAAAAATAATAACAAAAATAGTCATTACACAATAAACAGAGATAAACTATATTCTTTAGGAGAATATATTAAAGCAAACGGAGAACGAGAATTTTCTCACGCAGAACGATTTGGTAAAATCGAATTCGAAGTATATTTTGAGGATGAGATTGATAAATACAATGTAGCATTATATTGCCAAAAACCTGTTATCTCAAAAAGTTTTACACGAAAGGGGCCTCCAGTAAAAGAAAAATCTCATGCAGTAAAATTTAAAAAGAAAAATCCAAATTTTATTGAAAGGGACAATTATTTGTGGGTAGAATCTCAAAGAGAATATACTAATTTTTTAAAATTCGTTAAAGATATTGTTAAAAACAAAATTCAAGAGAATCTTGAAATTATAAATATTTCAGAAGCTTTCAATGTTAAAACAACATCCGGTAAAAGAACGATTTATATCCTAAAGAATATGATATTACCCAATATTTAGAAGTAAGAATAAAAAATCTCATGTATAGAATAGAATTTTTTACCTATAACTCCAAATAATATTTATTATTAATTATAAATAAAATAAAATGTGAAGTATAGATCATAAAAAAACAAAAAATATTAGGTTAAACATATGGATTTTGAAAAATTAACTGAACTCGTTATTGAATTAGAATTTGATGATATAGCTGACGCAGTGAAAGAAGCTGTTGAGGTAGATGAAAAAGATCCTTTTGATATATTAAATGCTCTGACTAAAGGGATGGATGAAGTTGGTCGTCGATATGAAACAGAAGAATATTATCTAACTGAATTAGTTCTTGCGGGTGAAACAATGAAAGAAGCGTTTAAAGTGTTAAAACCTGCTATGGCGGGTAATGAAAAATCAGAAAATAGAGTGAAGGTAATAATTTGTACGGTAAAAGGGGACAATCATGACATTGGTAAGAATCTACTGGGAACTATGTTATTGAGTTCAAATTTTGAAGTAATTGATTTGGGGATGGATATTGACGCTCAAGTCATTGTAGATAAAGTTAAAGAAACTGATGCCAAAGTTGTAGCATTAAGCTCTCTTTTAACAATGACTGTTAACCAGATTACGATTGTACATGAAGCTCTTCAAGCTGCGGGATTGCGGGATAAAGTAAAATTAATCGTTGGTGGAGCACCATTAAATATGGAGCTTGCTAAAAAACTTGGAGCTGATTCATTTGCTGATGATGCTGTACTGGGAGTAAAACGGATTAAAGAATTAACTTAGTCTTAACTCTTTATGTTTAATTTTAAAATAATTTATCATATTGGATTTAAATTAAAAGCAGGTGTATTTAAATGAATTGTAGAGAAAGAATATTAGCAGCGATAAATTTGGAAGAGCCAGATAGAGTTCCATGCCATACAATCCTAATCGATGCAAATAATGTCGATAAGATACTAGGAAAACCTCAAATCACAGACTTTGATACTTTAGAACAAGTAAAGCGAGACAATCCTGATAATTGGCCTAAAGAAATTAGTGAGTTAATAGAATCTGTAGAAACATCAATTTTCTCTCGATGTGTAGAGGCAGCTATAGATATAGGATTGGATTGTATGCAAGTAGGAATTGTACCCGTAGAATTTATAGATAATCCAAATGAGGGGAATCTGATGAAGGATGTTTTCGGGCGAATTTGGGAAGCTAGAAATAATGAGGGTAATTTTAATCCTTACTATTTGTATGGTACTGTAAATTCTAAAGAAAAATGGGAAGATGTAAAGGAAAATCTCGAAGGACCAATGACAGAGAAGTACACTAAAATGGTTAAGAAATTTTACCGTAGAATAAATAAAAAACATAAGGATAAAATCTTCGTGGCTGTAACCAATGATTTAGCTGGAGTATTTGAGAGTGCTTCTCAAGGAATGGGAATGTCATTTTATTCAAAAATGCTTCATAGAGATCCGAAATTTATAAAGGAAGTACATGAAGTAATTGCAGAGTTTACAAAAAACTGCTATATGAGCTATATGGACGCTGGAGCGGAACTATTTCTTGAATCTGGAGATCTCGCTTATAAGAAAGGTCCAATGATGAGCCCTAAGAAATTTTATGAAGTCCTTTTACCCGCGTATAAAATGATAACAGACGCAGTCCATGAAAGAGGCGGTAAAATTGTGCTTCATACTGATGGGCAGGTGACTCCACTTTTAGATTTTGTAGTCGATTGTGGCTTTGACGGACTACAAAGTTTGGAACCTACAGCTGGTGTAGACTTAGCTTTTGTTAAGAAGAAAGTGGGAGATAAACTCTGTATTATGGGTAATATTGATGTAGCACATATCCTTGTTGATGCTACTAAAGAAGAAGTCTATGATGCTGTAAAATATGCTATTAAAACAGGTGGTCCTGGTGGTGGCTTTGTTGTTTCTGCAGCCAACATGCATCCGGGCGTAAACGTTCCGAATTTAAGATGGATGGCCGAAGCAACAAAGGAATATGGGACTTATCCTTTAAATTTTTAAACTTTTTTTATAACCATTAAAGAAGAATTGATAAACTCTAATTAAAAATAATTATCTATCTTTTTATTTTTCTCTGAAAATTTCTGATAGATTTTTACATCCACAACATCAAAATTTTCACATATTAGATTAGTTAAAGCTTTAATATCAATCTTAGATGACCTTAAGGGCTTTAATCCTTTTAATACGAGATATAAATTCGGCATCTGAGGATTAGATGGCGTTAAATTAGCTTTTAAATCTTTAAGTGATGATCCTAATTTCTTTACTATGTAATAATTTACTTCATCTTTATTCTTAAACTGTTTCGGAAAATTAACAGTATCCCATATATGTTTTCGGTTATTTAACCTAACTGAATGTATACGCTTAGTGAATGGACCTTCTCCTAAGACTTCCACAAGAAAGATTCCTCGTTTATATGAAGAGTCTACTGAGCAAGCAGCTTCAGAAGAACCGGGATTGTATATCCATCCTCCTAGAGTAAATTGTAAATGAAAATGGCCTAAGGCTAAATAATCCACACTTTCTTTCAAAGGCTTAATTTTATGATATTTTACTCCTGGTACGTTCTCCATCTGTCCTTGAATACCGAAATGCTGAAGCAGAATGTGGAAGGCTCCATCTTCTCTTTTGATGGCATTCTTAAATTTTGTAATATAATCCTCAGGATTTTGACTAATATATCGAGTCCCGTAAATAATAGCGTTTTTTACTTTTATTTCTCCACCTCTTCTAGTTTCTTTATTATATTCCTGAAACATCTCACTCGGAGGGGCTTCTAAATCGGCATCAAGCAAAACTAATAAATTTAAACTAGAAAGAAGTTTTAACCAAGATTGCCCTCGTTTGGTAAATCTTTGGCCACGAGAGAATTTTCTGATATCGTGATTGCCCTCTATTGCAATAATAGGAATCGTTCCTTTAGTCTTAGTATTATAATTTGTTAAAATATTAACAATCTTAGTTAGTTTTCCTGGTAACATTTCTAATGAAGTAAAAACATCACCCCCCAAAATGATAAAATCGACGCTTTTAAAAATAGCGAGTTTTAATATTTCTTGAAAAGCGCGAATGAAATCATCAGCTCGATGGCTATTATGATATTGCTGAGCGCCTAGATGGAGATCGCTTGCATGGATGAATGTTAAGGTTTTTTTTTCAGTAATCTCTTGCATAGCCATATGATTCATTTATATTCAGAGAATTTAAGTATCAAAAGCCTTCTAGAATTGTGAAAAATTATTTCAAAATATAAAAGAATTGGCAGTTTATAGCCTATATCCATAAAATTTTTATGTTTTCCTATATTTTTATTTATATTATTATTAGTACAATTTAGAGAAAGTGAATATATTATGGTAAAAGTTAAAAATTCGGAGGAAATCGCTAGACTGGTTACCTCTGGCTCGTACGATAGAAAAAGGCTGTTTTCGATAGTGGCCCATATTGATAAATAAGAAAGCTTCTTTCTTATTCAAGATCATGGGAAAACCACTGCAACTGATTATTTATTGAGAAGAGCGGGGCTCATGAGACCAGAGGATGCTGGTCAGCTCCAAATGACTGATTCTGATGAAGAGGAGCAGGCAAGGGGCATCACGATTTTTACTTCCGTTGTCTTACTCGCCTTTAACGATCCAAGGAATCCCGAAGAAGGCGAACCTTATATCCTACAAATTAACGACACTCCCGGGCATATATCATTCACCGGAGAGGTCTCCAGAGCTCTAAGGGGTTCTGATGGGGCTATCCTTCTAGTTGATGCATTGGAAGGAGTAATGACCCAAACGGAAACAAATATTAGGCTAGCTGTAGGAGAGGAATATTGTAAACCTGTTTTATTTATTAATAAAGTTGATAGGTTAATTAGCGAACTTAAATTAAGTCCGCAACAAACATTTGAAAAGATAGACAAAATTACAAAAGAAGTTAACGAACTGATTAAGAAAATTAGACCCGAAGGCTCAGGGTGGGGTGTTGATTTTGCCAAGAATAGTGTTGCAGTTGGTTCTGCAAAGCATGGATGGGGTTTTACTTATCAAATTCTCCTTGAAAAGGGTTTAAAGCCACAAGATGTGTTTGCTAGATATAACGAGGGAGAAGTTCAATGGTTAAGGGATAATTTACCTCTCGATGAGCCTTTATTAAGAATGGTTGTTGACCATTTACCAGATCCAATAACGGCTGCAAAATACAGAATCCCTCATATTTGGAAAGGTGATTTGGATTCTGAATTAGGTCAAGCTCTTCAAAAAAGTGACCCAAAAGGTCCACTTTACGGTATGATTTCCAAAATTTTCTTAGACCCTAAGAAAAATTATCAAGCTACCCTTATAGGACGTGTATTTTCAGGCACGTTTGACCAAACAGATTCGATTTATTTAATAAATAGTAGAACTTCTAATCGTGTAAAGCGTTTAGGAGTCATGGAAATTACTGATATCTTAGATATTGATCGAGTTCCTGCTGGTAATCTTTTTGCAATATATGGATTTATTTGCCCTTCTGGTGAGACATTTATGTCTGCTGATAAGATTCCTAAAGATAAAGAGGAACTTTCAAGACTACCATCATTTGAAAAAATAAATTACGCCTGCAAAGCTGTTGTCTCGCGAAGCATAAAAGCTGAAGACCCTCATGATCTAGCAAAGCTAGGGGAAGTTGTTGGGAAATGGCTCCAAGCAGATCCAACTGCTGAGTTTCGCTTAAATAAAGAATCTATGGAATATATTTTAAGTGGAATTGATCCTCTTCAGATTGAAATACTAACAAAAAGGATCAATAATCAAGTTCAGATTAAAATAGGAGAACCTATTATTGTATATCGAGAAAAGATTAACAAAAGGAGTAGAGAGTTTCATACAAAATCATCAAATGCCCATAATCGTATCATAATGTATATGGAACCTTTAGATGAAAAAACTGAAGAATTAATAGATCAAGGTAAAATTACAGATCTCCAAAATGAAAAAGAACGAGCCGCAATTTTAAGGGAAGAAGCAGGATGGGATGCGAAAGAAGCTAGAAGAATTGTAGATATTTTTAAAGGAAATATGCTAGTGAATGGAACATCTGGATTACAACGATTTGATCGGATTAAAAATGATCTGTGTGGTGCCTTTAGGAATTGGCTTAGTGAATGCATCCTAGCAAAAGAACCAGCTTTAGGGATTAAAGTCGTTTTTACAGATATGGTTATCCATGAAGACCCAAGACATACCCAATTCACTCAAACAGCAAGTATGGCTTACTCTGGCTTAGCACTTACAATGTTAGATGCTGATCCTCATATTTATGAGCCTGTTCAAAGAATTGATATAAAAACACCTCAAGGAACTGAAGGTGGGGTAAGCGCTATAATTAATAAGCATCGTGGACGAATTCATAATGTTATTCCGGAAGGTGAATACGTGAGAGTTAAAGGGCAAATACCCGCTGCCGAAATCATAGGAATTGCTGACGAGATTCGTAGTTCTACACAAGGTAGGGCATTCTTCGGATACGAATTTAAAGGCTTTGAAAAAGTACCCTCTTCATTAGAAACTGATGTTATTTTAGAAATTCGTAAGAGGAAACACATGCCAGCTGAAATGGCTAATACCAAGAGCTGGGATCGCTTCATCTATAAGCGGAGTTAAAATTCTTTTTAGTTCTTTTTATTTTTTTTATTATTTTTATATGTTGAATAGTAAGTTCAAATCTTGAACTTTATCTAATAAAATGTCAGGATTTTGTTCTTGTAAAGCCTCTTTTTGGGCAAGTCCGCTTGCGACACATATTGTTTTTATATTGGCCGCTTTGCCAGCAAGTATATCTGTAGTCATATCTCCTATAAAGATAGCATCTGAAGATTTTAATTCCCATATCTTTAGGATTTTTTCTAAACCCTCTGGACTTGGCTTTACTTCAGATACGTCATTAAAACCTATTATAGTCTCAAAATATTTAGTTAAATTGAACTTTTCTAAAACTTCTTCGGCATAACTGCTTTTGTTATTAGTTAATATTGCTAATTTAACTTTTTTAGATAACTTCGAAATTATTGTATCAATTTCTTCAAAGATTTCAGCATCTTCTCTGTACTTATTAAATTGGTTAAATAGGAAAATTGCAATACGCATTTTTTTAAAATATTTTAAGCCCTCTAAAGCCTTTAATTCTTTTAGTAAATCGTATGATTTTAAAATAATTTGAGGTACGGGATAATTCTGAATTTCTTCTATAAGATGAGCGATATCTTGCATTATATCATCTCTATTAACTCCCATCTCATATTTGTCAATAGCATCATCAATAGCATGTTGAATGGCTTTAGTTATATCATATATTACGCCATCAAGGTCAAAAATGATTCCTTTATAATTATCTAAATTAATTTTATCCATATTAAAAGATTTAATGAATAGATTAATTTTATTTTTATGAATATTAATATTTAAAGAAAAGAAGAACTATGATATGAATATGGATTAGGAGAATTAAATAAAGTGCTTGAAAACTGCTGTATGATGATATCATGACCGATGACCAAAAAGATGAAGAAGAAGGACAATTAAACCAAAAACCATCCAATAATGATGATGATTTACAGTTCTACTTAAAAGAAATTGAAATTCTTGAATCTGATTTTTCTGATCTAGATGATTTAGACTTTGAAGAAATTCAAGAAATGCAGGAAGCTATAGCTAAGGTAAAAGAATCTGAAGAATCTACTTTTGATGCGGAAGATATTTCTGAGATAGAAGGTGAAAGAAGAGAAGACCTCATAAATGATTTTTCTGATATTGATGAAATTGATTTTGATGAATTAAAAGAAATGCAACAGGCAATCGAGTCAGTTAAACAAGAAGAATTAGTAAATTTGGGAGGTCAAGAAAGCGTAATTCAGACATCACAAGAAATATCCAAAGAACTAGAAGATAGGATAAAAAAAGAATTATCTAAAAGAAAAGAAGTCGAGGAAGAAGTAATCACTCCTGAAAGATTCTCGGAGTATGTAAAAAATAAACGAGATAAAATATGGTATCATGCGCTTTATTTTTTAGTCTTTGAGGTCGAAGATCACATTGCTAGTAAAGCACTACTCTACGATGTCTTGAAAGAAGTTACAAGTAAAAGCCCAATTGATCCTATACAAGAACATAGGTTTTATTTCGGATTAGGTTATATTCTACGATTGACATTAAATGCTAAAAAAATAATTCGATATATGACTGGAGGAAAATTTAAAATTAATGTTAATGTAGACAATTTAAAAACTATATTGGAAGATGTAGGAGAGCCAATTAGCACTAAGCCTATTATAGAAGAAAAAGAAAAAAAAAAGATGTTTGATAATTTTCTTAAAGATGATTTTTCAGATATTTAATTAAAATTCTAAATGTTATAATAAAAACAGCGTATTTTAAAATAAATAGGTGGTCAAATATTAAATCTAAACTTAAAACAATATTGTTTTGCACGATTTTTAATCTTTTTTTCGAATTATCTTTACGTGGTATAAATGAGCTTTTAACAAGACCTATGTTATTCATAGTGATCTTAATTATTTACTTAACACTTTTTATAATGCTTGAAGATTTTATAGCAAGATATAAATTTGAAGATAAGCATGTTGTTTTATTTTCAAGTTGCTATGGTACTCTTTACTTCTTCATTTCGAGTAATATATATTCTATTAATCCATGGTTTTTTGGAGTAAATTTAGGAATGTTATTATTTGTAAGTATAGTTTGGTGGGCATTTTATCAAACTTTATTTCCACTTTATCTCTCTCATAGACTCTTTTCACGAGATTGGAACCGCGATTATTTATCAAAAGCTAAATGGATTATCGTTTTTGGGGTTCATTTATTAGCAAATTTTTTAATAGTTATAAGCCCTGCTACCATTATCGGAACTCCGATTGGATATATAACCACAGTTTTAATCGCAGCTATATTTGCAATATTTTTAATAAAATCTCTAAAAAACAGAAACGATAAGGATTCTATTAATTTAGAAAATCAAGAAATTACCGAACTTGAACAATTTAAAATATTAGATATTTTAGGTATAATATCATTTATATTGATGAATTTCTCAGCTATATTTCTAATACTTGATCCAATTCAAGCTGGTTCAAGTAGAGTAAATGCAACGGCATTAACAATCATTATTATATGGACATTTATAGTAATGATTACAGAACTATTCATATTGATATTTAAAAGAAAGATTCCCGTCTGAGATTTTAATCTTTCAAGCTAAGTATTTTTAACATCTTAACTCAAAATTCAAATGTTTGATTAAATTAATTATTTCATAAGGATGAAAGATAAACCCTCTTTACTAATAATTGGAAATTCAAATGTTGGGAAAAGCTCTATAACAAGACTTTTATTGCCAAATCCCAAGAAATTTAAAGGAAAAGCCGGGAAAACTCCTGGTAGTACCCTACTTATTAAACCTATCAATCAAGAAAAATTACCTTACCAAATTGTTGATTTACCGGGATTTGGATATATGAAACATTCCAGTAAGAGGAGACAAGAGCATATAAAACAACAGATTGTAACACATATAGAAAAATATCATAGTAATTATTTTTTGGGATTAGTAGTAATTAATATCCTTAGAATAGAGGATGAGATCAACAAATATTATATTCAAAATAAAGAGACAATTCCATTAAATTTCGAATTAATCAAATTTCTTGATGAATTTAAAATACCTTTTTTAGTTATAATTAATAAAGTTGACAAATTTTCGAATTTTGATGTGAAAAAGTCTATTAACACTTTTATGGTCTCAGCTAAAGATTATGGATTGAATTTAATTCATTTAAATGATTTTAGTAATGAAAATTTACAATTCATACCATACTTGGAATTTTCAGCTCTGAAAAAAATAAATGTTGGAAAATTGAAAGGAATTATTCATAAATATTTAAATAAATATGACAGACATGCTAGTGGAATCCTATGAAATATAAATCTCTAATAAATTCTGTGCCATCTGCGAAATCTTTATGGTTTTTCAATAGTTCTAAAGTAAGGTCTTTCATTTTTTCTAAAGGAATTCCATAAGACTTTTCTTGTAAGATATTACTTTTCTTATAAGATATTATTAGCGCCAAATATCTTTACACCTCTTCGCTCTAAAATTTTTATCGACTCTGGAAGAGTCGTTAACTTATTAGTATTTATCCATAGTTTTTCAAGAGAAGAAAGTTTTGATATTGACTCTGGGAAAGTCGACACTTCGCATTTATAAAGATCTACTCCTATAACTCGATTATTTTCAACACTAAAGCCCATTATAGTGTCATATTCACATCTTTAATTATTAGAAAGCCTCTTAAAGTCTTAAATATTTGATTTTTTTCGATATTAAAACGATGTGAGTGTTTTCCTATTTAAATGAACAGATAACGATTCCTTTATTCCAAATAGAACTAATTTGAAGAGTAGTCCTAAGCCCTTGATTTTTAAGCTACCTTTCGAAAGCATTTGAAAATAGTATTTAACCCTTCCGATGGTCGATAAAGTAGGATTTGTATATAAATAGTTAATATCTATCCGAAGTAAGAAGTTATAGTTGAGAGCAGGCTTCTTTGAAACACATATGGAGGTTATACCCTCCCTTTTGATATCTACTTTCATCGCGAACAAGCACTTACCATTTGCTTTATCTTCAACGACTATTTGAAGACATTTACCCTCGAAAAGCTTACCGAATTGGCGCATATCAATAAGCTCGTGCATAGGATTCTCTGAAAAATACTTTTCTATTCTCGGGTCTGCCCATGCGTCGAACATGAGCCGCATATAATTCAAGAAATTCTCCTTTTGACTTTTTTGGCCTTTTTCCGCTAAATTTTTCCCGACGTTTGTAGCAAAAGCTATTAATTTCGATAATGTTAACAAGAAAACCTGTACATTTACTTTGTTCTTGAATCGAAACTTTCCGACCCGATTATTAATTAGTCGTATTTGATCAACTATAGTGTCCAAATTCCAGAACTTTGCCATACACCAATTTCTTAAGTTCTCAATTTCTGCAGACGGAAGTTCAGGGTGGTGAAATACGCTATTATTCTCGTCGAATTTATCCCAGTTTTTCTCGTAAATTACTCCTTGTGAGTCCAATTCGTCCCAAAAGGGAGTGCCCGGAAAGGGTGCAGCAATTCCGAACGCTACCGACGAAACTCCAATTTTTCTCGCATGCAAAGGAAACTTCTTGATATCTGTCCTTGAATGATTTGGTAAACCAATTACGTAGGTTCCTAGAATTTCGCCTCCTAGTTTTCTGAGTATATCAACAGCCCTCGTTTGAATATCAAGAGAAATATGTTTCGAAGTGATGTCTAAATCTTCCTGAATAGGGGATTCAATCCCTAGCTCCCAAGAGATCATTCCTGCTCTGATCATCTTTTCAACAGTTTTCGGCTGTTTTACGATCGTTTCGGTCCGACTCATCACTTGAATAGTAATGTCCAGATCGGCTTCTATGAGAAGTTCGCTTAACCTATCTACTTTCCTAAATTGGCCCATAATATGAGGGTCTGATATCAGGATTCTTAGTGGTTTTCCCCTGTGAAAGTCGTAAATATCCCTAATATTTTCCATCATTTTCTCAGGAGAACGGAATCTTTGAACTCCCTTCGAAAAGTACGGCTCGCAACAAAATGTGCATTGACCATAACATCCTCTGCTGAAATCTGTTAGATCATACTCACGATTTATGAGAAGAGAGTGCTTATAGTCGTATCCACGACGCTTACGGAGATCTCGAGCAGGGAATGGTAAAGTATCTAAGTCCTTTATAACGCTTCTATCTTTGTTATGAATAATTCTTTTTTTTGATAAAGGATCTTTATAGCTTAGACCATCAATTAACCCCCATTCCTTACCTTGGACAAACTCTTTCATTAGAGATTCGCCTTCACCCCTACACACAGCGTCACATTCGAGATAATTAAGTACAACCTCTGGCGCTCCAGTAGGGTGAAATCCTCCAGCAATGACAGGTATCTTTGGATCGAATTTTTTTACGATTTTCATAAGTTGGCTGCCCGTATTATGCTCTGTTGCGCTCATTGAAACTCCAACAAGATCAGGTTTAAAACCAGATAAAACCTTGAGAAAAGGCTCCTTGTCCATGTATTCGTCATAAATCAGTATATCTTCAACAATATCGCGGATGTAGGCAGCAATCGATTCGATCCCTAAAGGAATTATGTTTAGAGCAAATGCTAACCCAGAGTTCCCACTAGGCTTGACGAGTATTACTCTGGAGTAAGGTCCAGAATATAAAGTATTCATTCAAAAGAGAATTTTTAATGAGTTATATAATTAATGGAAATAGATCAAAAAACTCTTTAGAACTAACGCAAAATATAAAAAAAATAATTTAAAAATCCTACTGTTCATGGGGTTTTAACCCATATATAACAACATGCCAATACCAATTTTGGTGATATTTATAAATATGAATTTAAATCCTTATGATACCCTGAATGTAATGGTTCCCTCGATAGTATAGATAAAAGCAAGAATACTGTAAAATGTAGGTATTGCGGAGAATTGTTCGAGAAAAGAGCCTTAAAATAATAAAAAGAAATTATTTATTTAAATTAGATTTGAAATGTATTATTTTTTCAAAAAACACATTATGGGAATTTGATCCCGATTTATTAAAAGCAGATATTATTAGTTTTATTGAATATACCAATTCTCTTAGACCTAAAAGTGATCTTTTAAGGAGTTTGCCTTTTGTTAAAGAAATAGCAAGAACAGATCTTTTGGAAGATGTTAAAAAAGTTTTTGATTGATTTCAGTTATTAATAATTTCGAAACCTTAAAATTAAGAAATTATGCTAAATAATAAATAATATAAAATTAAAAATATGAAAAAGGTCTTATAAAGTCTCTATTTTGAGATGTAATTATGAAATATGCAATTTTGGTATGTGACGGTGCAGCAGATTGGCCGATTGAAGAATTAGGTAATAAAACAATTTTTGAAGCAACAGACACGCCTTCCATGGATTGGATAGCAAGTCATGGACAGATGGGAATGTTAAGAACTATACCTGTAGGTATGGATCCTGGAAGCGATTGTGCAAATATGACTATTATGGGATATAGACCTGAAAAAGATCTTACTGGTCGAGGACCATTTGAAGCACTTAGTGCAGAAGTTCCCTTGAGTAAAACAGATATTGCTTTCAGATGCAATTTAATAACTATTAATGGAGAATTAATTGAAGACTATTCGTCTGGGCATATTTCTACAGAGGAATCTAAAATATTAATTGACTATCTTCAATCCCAATTGAATGAGGAGGGTGTTGATTTTTTTCCTGGTGTTCAATATCGTCATATCTTAAGACTTAATGGCAATAAATTTTCGGAGAAGCTCAATACTACCCCCCCTCATGATCAACTAGATAAACGTTATAAAGAGTTTTTACCGAAACCTAATGACTCTAAGGACGTTAAAGCTAAATTCACAGCTGATTTTCTTAAAAATTTAATTGAAAAAAGCCATGAACTTCTTGTCGAACATGAGATTAATAAAAAACGTGCTAAAGCTGGAAATCGGATGGCAACGCATATATGGCCATGGAGCGGAGGTAAAAAACTAGAGATAGAATCATTCAGTAGAAAATACGGTTTAAATGGCTCCGTTATTTCAGCAGTTGATCTAATTTTTGGCATAGGTATTGCTGCAGGTCTAAAACCGATATATGTGGAAGGTGCCACGGGACTGCCAAATACAAATTATAAAGGGAAAGTAAACGCAGCTATACACGAATTAAAAAATAAAGATTTTGTTTATCTGCACGTAGAAGCGATAGATGAGATGGCACATACTGGTGATTCACAAAAAAAGATGGACGCTTTGAAGGACTTTGATAATCTAATAGTAAAACCATTTATTAATGCGGAAGAAGAATTTAATAATGATTTGGTTATTGCCATCTTACCAGATCATCCAACTCCTTGTAAAATCCGAACTCATTCAGCAGATCCCGTTCCGTTTGCGATTTATAATCCTTCAAACAAATTTAATGTGTCTCGAAAATATTCAGAGCTTTCAGGAAAAGAAGGTGAATACGGTTTAATTGAAAATGGGGAAGATTTTATGAATCTTTTATTAAGTTGAATTTTTATTAGCTAAACCCATGTGATTTGCCAAAAGCATCTTTAATTCAGCATAATCATTGACTACTGGAAATTCAGGGAAATCCTCTACCACATTTTTTGGAGGGTTGAATAAAATTCCATGTTCTGCTTCTTTTAACATTTTGATGTCGTTATAGGAATCTCCAACAGCAATAATATTATAGTTTAGGCTTTTAAATGATTTAACCGCTTTTCTTTTCATATCTTCGGTTCTCAAATGATAACTTTTTATCAATCCAGTCTTATCTGTTTTGAGATGGTGGCAGAAGCACATTGGGTATCCTAATTTTTTCATAAAAGGTCTTAAAAATTCTTTATAATTATCTGTAACTACGGCAACTTGAGCCACTGATCGAATCCAATCCATGAATATTTTAGCACCTGGTAGTAATTCTAAATTAGCTACAATTAACTGAATGTCCTTTAATGTAATGTTATTATTTTCAAGAATTTGCAGTCTTCTTTCCATTAATTTGTCATAATCTGGTTCATCTCTTGTTGTAAGTTTAAGTTCTTCAATACCGGAGATTTCTGCTACTTTAATCCAGATCTCAGGGGTAAAGATACCTTCAAGGTCAAAGCAGACTATATACATAATAAATATAAACCTAAAAGTAAGATAAATTTTTTGAAAATAGAATCACTTATGGAGATTTAATCACAGGATCTTTATCCTTATCCCAGTTTACAGCAAAAAGAAAATCTCTACTTACTTTATTCTTATAAATTAAAGGAAAATTTCCCAATTCCTCAAATTTTAATGCTATTTTTTTTAAAAATTCGTACTCCGGAAAATAATCTTGTAAAGACTTCTCATTTTTTAAGCGCTTATTAATTAGCAAAGCTTTCGCTTGTAATGTAAAACCCTTAATCTCAAAAAAGTTTGGATTAGCTTTTTCCACTATTTTTATATACTCATCTATACAACGATCATTAATATTGAGACCTTTAACAGCTGTTAATCTTACAACCGTTCTACATGCTAGGGATTCTATTAAATTCATGGAATTCATAATATTACCCCATCCATTTTTAATCATTGGACGACAAACTTTTTTATAAACCCGTTCATTAGGTGCTGGAAGAGTAATATATAGTTGAGAAGGATAAACGCTAAGATTTTTTATTCTTTCTGGTAATGTTCCATTTGTTACAATGAAAGTCGTCATATTTCGTTTTTTAAATTCCTTTACAAAGTCAGACATCAGAGGAAATAACATTACTTCACCATCTAAAGATATTGCAGCATGATTTGGATGCAATGCTTCTCCATGCGCTTGCATAATTTCATCTGGGGTAGTTAATTCTCGCTTTACTAAATTTTCAATTTCTTCTTTTGAATCAATACAACATGTTATATCATCATCAAGGACGTAATTTTTGAGAGTGTTATCTATGGGCTTTAAAAATTTCTGGTTTTTCAATAAAGTTAAAGCTCGCTCAATCTTGTTTTTACTAACATGTATCTTATTTGATAACGAATTGATACTTTGATTTTCTCTATTCAATAACATATAGGATAGAATATCATTCATTATTTCGTAATTATCCAAATATCTTCTTAAAGGTAGATGATTTTCAACTATGTCTTTATGATGTCTGATCATTTCTTCAACTAAATATTTTGGATCATCGGGAATTACAAGAAATTCGCTTCCAAGAGAACCAACTTCTATATCTCTCCAACAAAATACGCATTGATGATTACAAAAAGGAAGTGAAGGTGTGTTTTGTAAACAACGATGGCTTTTTATGCCAAATACGCCTTTATAACAATTACGATTATCTCTTCCTGTCATTAATCGTTGTTCTAACCAATGACAAGGCTTAATTGCAGAATGTCCTGCCTTTCCAACAATTCTGTAGGTAGTTTTTGTGTAAGTCTCAATAAATTCATTAGTGATTCGATTATCCACAATAAAACGATTATCCATTTTTTTAATGTTACTCGCTCATACATTAATTATCGCTGTATTTCACAATTAAGTATTTTATTAGTTAAAAGTAATTTAATATAATCATTAAAAATTATAAGTTTCTAATTAATTATTGCCCGACTTATAAAATATAACAAATTTTACTTAAAATTTTAAGTAGGATAATGATTAATTAAAGAAAAAAAATGACCTTATTAGAAAATGCGTTCTTAATTTTAACAAGAAGGTTATTAATTACCAAAATATTAAAAAGTTATAAAAAAATTAAGTTAAAACAAATAAAATTGGAACAAAATGATGGATAAAATTAAAAATGAATTATTGAATCTTGGGTTAAAGTTTATGAGTGTGGATGAAAAAATAGTTAGAATGTTTTTAGAAACAAGTCCATCAAGAATAAATGAGATAGTAATTTTACCTGCAGTTAAATTTGTTATGAAAAAACTAGTTAGCAAATTACAAAATAAACGAGTCTACGGTAGAGTCTATAATGGAAATTTAAATGGAGTTAAAGTAAGTATTATTCGATCTTTGGTAGGATGTCCAAATTGTTCAATTGCCGTAGAGAATTTAAAACGGTGCAAAACTAAAATTATTATAAGAACTGATTTTTGTGGGGGTATTGAAAACACTACCAATAATATTCATATTGGAGATTTAATTGTCCCTGAACTAGCATACTGCGGGGACGGCACTTCGGCTCACTATGTAATGAAAAATTCAAAGTTATTAAATCAATTAGAATCTATAACGAATCCCATTACTAAATTTCGAGAGTTTTTTAATGAGAAAATTTTCATATCTAAACCTGACGAAGATTTGAGCAGTTTACTTATTAAGGAAGCATCTTCCTTAATTGCTAACGACGTTAAAAATGTTGATTTATGGACTACAGATTCATTATTTTGTGAAACTGAAGAATTCCTGAAAATCCTACGGTCAGTTAATGTTCAAGGAATTGATATGGAATCGTCAATATTATTTTTATTAGGCGAACTTTATAATATTAAAACTGCTTCAATTCTTTCAGTTTCAGATTTACCAGGTAATCTTGCATATGATATGTTCAAATCCAATGAAATTCATCCCAATATAGAAAAAGGCATTGATAATGCTATAAATATTGTAATAAAATCATTACCTAAAATTAAAGACTTATTATAGAGATGAATATCGATATATTTGAGATGACTTAACAAAATTCTTCAATATAGAACGCATATACAAAACTAATTTAAATGAAGATTACTATAATAAAATAAATTTAACATTAAGCCGTATCCAACAATAGGTAATAAAAGGTTTTAATTTCTCATATTCTTCTATGAATTTATAGATAGCTAATAGATGATATAAAAGATTGAGTGAAAAATCCGAGAAGTCTAACTTAGAGCAAAAACAATCCAAGATATTAGACAAGTTAAGTGAAATTATTGGTAAAAAGCTACCCCATTTAGACGAGAAAGGTTTACCTGCTTTTGGATTTAAATCTGAGGGCAATAATGTAATTGGTTTATGGTTAGCCCAGTGTGAATTAAAAATATTTCCAGCACCAGTAATTAAGTTAGATTCTCTTAGGGAACTATATTTAAGTTATAATTCCTTAGCTTCTCTTCCAGAATCGATTACTAATTTGAAGTCACTCGAAATATTAAATTTAAAAGAAAATGACTTATCTTCTCTTCCTGAATCATTTGGAAATCTGTCTTCACTAAGAGAATTGAAATTAAACTCTAATAAATTGGCAACTTTACCATCATCCTTTGGAAATCTTACTTCCCTTCAAGAATTAAAATTAAATAATAATCGAATTTCGAAGTTTCCTAAATCTTTTAGCAATCTTAAAGGTCTTAAAAAATTATATTTAAATGGAAATCAGTTAGATTCATTTCCTGAAATTCTAATGAAGATAAACTCACTAACGGAATTAAATCTTGAGAATAATAGCATAACAAGTCTTCCAATGAAAATAAGTACCTTAAAATCACTCAAAACTTTATCTTTAGCAAAGAACAACCTAAGATCACTCCCAGACACGATTTTAAAACCAATTTTTGAAATAGAAAAACTACGTACGTTAGATTTTAGCCATAATAATTTGAAGAATCTTCCAGAAATAATAGGAGGTTTAAGTAAATTAGAAATATTAAGATTAAGGAAAAATGAGTTAAACACACTTCCAGATTCATTTAGAAAGTTAAAATCACTTATTTCTTTAGATCTGAGTGATAACGATTTTTTAACAATTCCCGAACCTCTTTTTGAACTCAAACAATTACAGCGACTCTATCTTGAAAGTAATAAAATAAAAGAACTCTCAGAATCATTTGGTAACTTAAAATCACTAAGACAACTCTATCTTGAAAATAATGATTTGGAATCGTTACCCGTATCATTTTCTAAACTAAGAATGCTCAAGGAGTTATACATTGTTTCTAATCAATTAAATTCTCTTCCAGAATCTATTGGGGATTTGAAACAACTTCAGATTCTCGATTTGAGACAAAACAAATTATCTTCTCTCCCTGAATCTACAAGGAATTTACAAAAATTGCAGGAATTAGATTTACGATATAATCAATTTAAAGCAATTCCTAGTACTATAAAAGATTTAAATTTAAAACAATACTTCTTAAAATTGGATGAAAATCCGCTTGATGTTAAAGCTACACAAGCTACAGTTGGAGGTATTAAAGCCATACAAGAATTCTTAAGAAATAAGGATAAGTTAAAAAGAATGCTAAAAAAGAATAGCTAATATCCAAAATTAGAACATCTATGAATTCCGAGTCATTAAAATCCTCTCTCTTTATTACTAAGATTCATTATAAGCCTTGTAAAAGCTTAGAAAAGTTCGGTTCATCAAAGAGCTTGTTATAATTTTTTAATAATTCAATATTTATCAGATGTATCTTTTTACCTGATTGATTTTTAGAAGATTTTAATAGATCTAGTTCTTTTAATTTGTTAACATGATATTGGATTGTGCCCGAATAAATATCGAGATTCTCCCCCATTTTTGAGATTTGGATTGTCTCGTCTTTAAACAACTCTTCAACTATTTTTGGGATTAAAGGATTAAGAAATATTACCTTATACTTATCTAAATCTTCAGGAATATTTATGGCAAAATAATGAAGGCTTTTCCCAATTTTTTTTGATCTTATAAGTTTAAAGCGTTCTAAGGTCATAATATGTTTTAAAAAAGGGGTACGTGTAATTTTTAGTTCATTTTCAACTTTATCATCTCTGGCATGTATCCCTGGATTCCTCCCTATAAATTCTAATATATTTGAAAGTTTTTGATTTTCTAATACTTCTGCCTTCGTCCTTCTTTCACTGGTGACAATCCAATTTTTCACTTCTAAATTTCTAATCGCTAGAAAAATCTCCTCTTTACTATATCCTTTACTATAAGATAGTTTACTTATACATTTTGCATATAACTTCTCGATTATCGGATATTTTTGGATTTGAGCAACACCATCCTCAATTTCAAATTCGGCTTCGTATCGCTTTAATTTTAATATATCTTTTGCAATATCTAATACTTCCTTTTCAATTTCTGTTAATTCCCCTTCTATTAGAACAGTCTCAGATTCCTCTTTTTTAGGCTCTCTTTTTTGTAAGGGTGTAAAATCTGTTTGCCTAAATGTACTATCATCTAAAACTTTCTTCTTCTCAGAATCCTTTGTATCTCTTCTTTTTTCGAGGGACATTTTTAACTTTATTTTTTAAATTTTTTCCATTTAGGCATTATTTTCTAAAAATTGAATGAATTTCACTTGATCATCAGAATCCATAAATTTTAGTTGCTCAGCAATTTTTATATAATATTCTGGTTTGACATTTGGAAGCTTCTTTATTCTTTCAATGAGTTTTATAGGTATTTCTCTATATAGATGAATGATAGATTCAACATATTTCTGCTGTTCTTCTTTTGCTAAAAAAGCTAACTCTTTCAATAATTCTCTCTTTTGATCTTCTGGAATATTTAAATCCATAATTTGCCTTCTAATATCTTTAGAGAGTAGTGTAAATATTTTTAAGAAGTAATCTTCAACTAATTTCTTATCTTTTTCATTTTTCACTGGAAGGAGAGACTCATGAAGTTTTAATTCAAGACCTTTATCTGGTTTAGAAATTTTAATTTCCTCTCTCCCTTTTCTTATCTCTACTTTTATAGATTCTTTCTCTTCTTTGATCCCAATAGGTTCTTCTTTTACTTCTTCTTCCTTCTTCATTTCAATAGGTTTCTCAAGATCTTCATATACCTTCTTTTCAGTTTCTATAAATTTCTTTTCTGGCTCCTCTTTAACCGCTGGTATACGTTGGATATCTTCTCTTAAAATAGGCTTCTGAATAGTAGCATTCTCTTCACTAGGAGCTATTTTCTCAATTTTGGTGGGTTTACCGAATAATAGGAAAAAGATAATTGTCGCTTTGAGCAGTATGAATATACCTGATGCAAAAAACATAGTAGCAAATACCCCGAGTGCAATTATTCCTGCTGAATCTATTATATCGAATTTTTGTTTTCCTTTTATTTTCCTTTTAAACAACAAATCAATAATTAATGCTATTGATGCAATTGAGAGGAAAACAATAAATGGACCATTAACAGTTATATCACCAAGAACAATTCTCTGAAAAACAAGTAAAAAAATAAAAAATCCAGCTAAAGCAGAAAAATTGTTTAATGAATTCTTTAATTTTAATCCAAAATCATAATATCTTAGGTCTTCTTTTTGGTTATTCATTAACCCTTCAATAAAAATTAGTATCCCCTTGATAAGAATAATTGCCCCAGTTCCATAAACAAAACAACCAAGAATTCCCATGCAAATAGCATCTAAAGCAATTTCATCATATTTATTACTTTTAATTTTTCGAGAGATAAATATTAAATCATAGAGTGAGATTAGTATGCCAAAAATACCTAAGAAAGTAAAAATACCAGTAAAGAGTAAGATTACTGATAATATAAGAATTGGAATCCATGCAAATATATTTAATTTTTTTATAAAATGTTCTAAAGACGAGCTTAATTCGTCATATTTATCTCTTGAGACTTTTACACTTTCTTTTTCCTCGAACCTAACTTCCTTAAATTGAACACCTTCAAAGGAAAAAGGGCTCCCACATTTTTCACAATAAATTTGAACATTTTTTTCAATCAATTGGTGTAGATCTTCTGGAAAGACGTTTTCACATTCTTTACACACATAAAGTTTCTTTGACATAGATTCTCACATTACACTTATATTATTTTATTCGGCATACATTTTATTTTTTTATTTTATTTTATAAGAAAAAGTATGAAACTTTTAACATAATAAACATTAGATTCATTCAGACTAGACTTAGTACTGCTTTTTTTTCCTTATTGCCTTTTTTTTATCTTAAGTAAAAGATCTTATTATTAGATAAAAAAAAAGTGTAGTCCAGTTTTTATCATAAATGATTTTTAATTAACGATAACCAGTCAATATTGCGAACTGTGTTGTGAAGCATATGATCATCATCTACAACATGATATTCAAGATTAAGAAATAGTTTTTCAGCTCGTTTGCGGGTTAATTTTAAAGGTATAACAGAATCATTTTTTCCGTGAAAAATGGTAACAGGAACACTTATCGGGTTAAATTTTTTCGGATTAAGTTCTGGATTCAATAGTGCTGGGGCCAGGAGTATTAGGTATGATACTTTTTCTGGATATTTACACGCATAAAGTGCTCCCATTAATCCTCCAAAACTACTTCCAATTAGGATCCATGGGGTTTTTCCTTCTAAGATTGACTTTAGCTGAATCATCCGTTCACTTAATAAGGCTGCATACAAGATCTCTGGAGTATACTTTTTAAAGTCAGGAGATAAAATTTCAGGAAAAAGTTTCTTTAAAAATTCTGCTTTATAACCCTGCCCACTACTTTCCAGACCATGAATAAAAATTATATATGTCATATGTACTGACTTAATTTTCTCTAATTTTTTGAAATTATATAAACATCTTCTTCATTATTTTCTGCATTTAGCATCTTCATTTCTTTCTTATGTCCGAAATACATTAATAAGCCAAGTATGCTAAAATATAAGACTAAAAGGAATATCATAAAGTAATAGTAATTTTTAGTAAGTGAAATAAAGTGCAGCGCATTTCCAATGATGAATCCTGTCAATAACCTTGATTCGGTTGTACTTGTTCTTAATAACATACGTTGCGTTCCCCAATCGATTAAACCAGGAATTGGTAGAATTATGCATAAAAGAACAGCAAGTTCTGGGGGAAATTCAATATTATATATTTTTTCTATTAATTGAGTAAAAAAAAAAGCAAGCATCCCCCCAATAATTACCCCCGAACACCTTGAGCAGAAATAAATGCTAGTTTTGCCAAATGTTAAATTAAAAGTATGGTCACTCATTGAAATTGGATGATGGGTAAAGGGAATATAATATAAATGTCTCTCTTTTACTCCAAGAGCTTTGTCATAAAAAAATAAAATAAAGGGAACAATAATTACTATTATCAGAAATATCTGAACAAAAAACCTAATACCATCAGTTAAAATTATCCTTTCTACATCATACTGCTGAGTACTGAAAGGCAGCTTAGTAATGATTATAATTACAACAAGAATTAATGAAGATCCAAATAAAATTATGCTATGAAAAAGAATATTAATTTTTACTTGATACCTTAAAGGTCGATATTTATAAAGACCACATAAAAACCCCCAAATTGCTATAATAATACACCAATTCAGATATATAGTATCATAATAAGCTAATTGGAAAAGAAGCTCTCCTAAAAATCCCGCGATAAAACCGTGATAATATCCCGCCAATATTGAAAAAATTGTAAAAATTAATAAGACAACTCCGAATTGAATATAAACTCTTGAATTTTCTATATATAATGTCGAAATTGAGCCAAATATCTCTGATAAATAGAAATAACACATTATAATGAATGCGTTAATTAATAAGTTTAAAAATATTACTCTTATAATGTTTTTATGTTCATTTTGAGAGTTTTTAATTAAATCAAACTCAGAATTCTCTTCCATAAATAAGTATTAGAATAAATTTGTTATTTAAAATTAATATCCATCAAAAATTAAATCAAGACGATGAAGTAATAGGGTTTTAGTTTTTTCAAATCCTTTTCTAAGAACTCGTACAATAATATTCTTTCCTGTAGGTACTTTTAGAATTGCATGATCTCGTTCCACGATTTTAATCGCTTCATGCTTATAGTCCAATTGTCGTTTTAATGAAAATGACGCTTTCTCTTTTGAATAAGTAAAGCCAACTCTACATAGATCTTCATAAGTTTCAACATTATCCTTAACTTTTAATAACATAGCCGATTCTTGAACTTGAGTTATAAAAATATCTTTCGTAATGCTTTTTAACTTATCGTAATTTTTATGCTTTCCTTTACATTGTCTGTAGGTTTGATCTCCATCTAAAAAAGTTGGAAAATGTTCTTCAATTATTTCTAGAAAAGCTTCTTCGCTTTCCCCATTTTCAATAGTCAATTTTGCACAATCTAATGTAAGTCTAATTTGTTTTAATGTTCCCTCACGAGCATCGTGAGTACTCCAGTAACTATAAAAAGTTTTTACAACGGGTTTTATGAAAAAGTCAAGAAGCCCTGTATTCAATTCTTTATCTACTAACTTTTTGCCAATTTCAAGTGCTTCATCCGTTTGCCAAATCATTTTGTCTTCTATTATGCGACTATTCCTCTCTATGTAGTCTTCTTCCAAATTTCTTTCTCCGATTAAATCTGGTAACAATTTATTATTCTATATTTTATTAATTAATATATTAAAATTATCAAATTCAATAAATTTAATTAATTTATTTAAATAATTCAATTATTTTAATTAATGTAGAGAATTGAATTTAAATTTTTCATAACAATAATCTTAGGATTTAGAGTGGAAGGAAAATGAGATACGTTTTTAAAATACTAATTTTAGGAGAATCTGAAGGAGCTCTAGAATACGTGACTCGTGCACTTCAAGATATGGGAGAAAATAAAGAAACTTATAATGAATGGTATAAAGAAATAAATGTATTGGATAATATATGTGATCTCGAAGTAGATGTTATCACTAATATTTTTTCTACCGATCTTGATATTGAAGAAATTATAAAAGTTTCAGATGGTATTATATATTTCCTAAATCCTCTCAATATTGATGAATTCGAGTTATTTGATATGTATTATACCATTATTCAGGGTGTACAGCGAGATATCCCCACTACTATATTGTATTATGATTTCACAGGAATAATTCCTATATCTACTAATGATTTGTTTGAAAATATTTGGTATAATTATCCTAATCTTGAAGTTTTTGTGAACACCTCCCCAATAGAATTCCATCAGGTTCTTGAATGTTTATGTTTGGCCATGATTGCTGGAGATACTCCCTTAAACATTGAAAATGCATGGATGAGATTTCCAATTTTTATAGAATTAGCAAATATGAATTTTACTCAACAAAATTATTTTTATGCTGCTCAATCGCTAAGGAAAGCTGCAGACATATCTGATATTTATAATAGCGATGAATATTTTATCCGCTGTGAGCAGACAGCTTATCTTTTTTCTAAGGTAAATCTTTTTTTAGAAGCATCTCAAATCTTAGAGAAGGCAGATAGAAAAAAATCTGATGATTTCAAGAGAATATATGCAGATAAAATGATTATTGAAGGAAATAAATTGTTTAATGCAAAGAATTACGATCTAGCAGCTTCTCAATACGAAAAAGCAGCGCAATGGGCATTAATCGAATTAGGAGATAAGGAATTGATTCAAGATACGTTTAAATTAAGTATAAATTCTTGGATTTCAGCATGTGATTGTGAAAAAGCTTTTAGAATTTTAGATAGGCTCTCTCATGATGAAGTTATTAAAGTTTTAGTTAATGTTGCAGAAAAGATTATTGATTCTGCAAAATATTTAGTTTCATTAGGAAATTTAGAATCTGCCAAAGAACAATTATTATTTAGCATTTCCATATATCAAAAAGAAGGTTTATTTGACGAATTAGATAAATTTACTAAAAAGTTACAGGATTTATTAATTAAAATTTTAGAACAAAAAATCTCCAAAAGAGATTTATTTTCTGCTAAAACAGTTTATGATGAAATAGATAATCTCTGGGACTCGTATACACTAGAGAAAGTTAATTTAGATGAGATTCTGGAAAAATTAATTAAACTGCTTATAGACGAACCTATTTTTGGCTTAGCTACTATTATAATCAATGAACTGAATTCTTTCAAACTTAAGGATAAATTAACTGAAGAATTAATAAAAGCAGAGGAGAAATGGAACGCTTCAAAAAAGAAAGAAAAAGAAGATTATTTTCAGGAAGGAATAGATATTATTAAGGAATTCAGGAATTTAGAACTTAATATTATAGCTGAAATGAATACTAAAAAAATTGAAGAAGCTAACAAAAATGTTGCCAAGAAAAACTATTTAGATGCTGCCAAGATCATAAAAAATCAATCAATTTTTCTTAAAAATATTGGTCATGAAGAAATATCAAATCAAATGTTAACAAAAGCTCTAGATATTTTACTAGACGCAAGTAGATTTGATGAATTTTTCGACTATTATTCGGATTTAACAGAGGGAATGAAAAAGAAATATCTAAAACGAATTTTTCCGATATTTATTGAAAAACTTAAAGAACTAAGCGAAGCAAAAATATATGAAAAAAAGGAGCGAATATTTGAAATTTCTAATAAGAAATTTAGATCTGAAATGCTCTATGAAGAATCAAAGCAAATCAGTAGAATATTCATAAAAGTTAAAAAAGCTGAAGCGTTAAAAATTGTGCAGAATGAAGAAGATATCTCAGGAATCAAAAAAAGCACAGATTTAATTAATGAAATTAATGATATAGCTTCCTCATATTTAGAACAAGACAAAGAAAGAATAAACTTTGATAAAATCTATAAAAAAATAGCAGAAATTTACATAATAAAAGAGGATTTTAATTTAGCCTTAACTTATATTGATAAGATTTATAATAAAGAGATCAAAGCAGAAGTTCAAAAAGAACTAGATAGAGTTGAAACCATAAAACGGCTGGAGAGAAGGGGAGAAGTAGAAGATCACATCAAAAAAAAGAAATTAACTGATAGATTGTCAATACTAAAGCAAAAAGGAAGAGATGCATTACATGATAGAGCTTCTGAGCTTAAACAAAGAAAAGGATTAAGAAGAGCTTACTTACAAAAAGCTTTAGATCTTGTAGAGAAAAAGGAATTTAATAATGCAGTTAATTTATATCAAGATAGTGTAATACATCTAAATCGGACTAAAAATTATAATTTGGCCGGCGTATCGTTAGCGATCGCAGGTTTTTTACTCCTTAAAGATAATAAGATAAGACAAATGGCTAATCTATTAAAGGAAATAAAAAAAGAATTAGCGGATTCTGGAAAAAGATTATTAAAAACATACTCGGGAACCCTCTTAGAATTTATTATTGATATTGAAAAGATAAACGATGAATCTAAACTAAAAGAAGCTGTATCATTTTTAGAAAATTTACCTCTATTTGAGGAGGAAATTGAAGTAATCTACTCCTATTTAGGAAAAGAATATAAGAGAAAAGAAGAATTCATAATAGGACTTGGGGATATAGCTAATATCAGAGGAGAAATAAGTAAAATTTCAAAAAAACTTACAATTAATAAGCAAGATGTGGTTAAAAGGAAAATGATGAAGAGAGATTACTGGGATAAACCTATAAAAGAACTCTCTAATAACCAATTATTGGATGCTTCTACACACTATTTGGAATCTTATAAAAAATTGGCTGAAAAAAAATTGTTCAAACACTCGGCTATAGGATTAATAATGGGTTCAATTATCCTGATTAAAGAAAAAGATTTCTTTAATGCCAAGGCAATATATGAAGTCAATTTAAATCAATTAAGATCCTTGAAAAGTGAATTAGAATCATTACCAGAAATACAGATAATGAATTATGTTTTCCTTGCATTTGAAAATTACAAACAAGAATTAATTAAACTTACGCTAGAAGTTCTATCTGAAAACTTAATGCTTTATGAACAGGAGATAGAATTCTTGACAATCCTTTCAGGAGAGGAGTTCGTTAAAAAAGAAACCTCTACAACAAGAAAGGAATCAGGAGATATTTCTAAAATGAAAATAAGATTAGGTCAAATCCACGGAGCACTCAGTCAAAAAATAGGTGACGTAAAAAGTGAAGCTAAAGAACTTTTACCTAAGCGAAAAGCTATGAAAAGACGGTATTATAAAGAGATATTGGCTTTATTAGACCAGAAATCATATAAGAAGGCATCGGAAAATTATTTTAAATTAGCTGAAGACTTCGCAAAGAAAAAGAATTATCAGAATAGTGCATTAATTATGTTGTTATATGGATTAACCTCATTGAAAGCAAAAAGTTCAATAGACGAAATTAATTCTAAAATAAAAATCTACTTAGCACCTTTAGGATTAAATAAAAAATTAGTGAAAGAAACCTTCTACATCTCGTTATTATTATTTATTTTAGATGTGTTAAGAGAGAATTTAAACGAATATAAGTTTAAATTTACAGCGCTATTAGAAATTCTACCATTGTTTGAAGAGGAAATGATCTTAATTAATATTAATCTTTAAATGTCGATAAGATTACGGGAAATGTGTTCAATTTTCACTTTCTTGGTACACTTTAGGATTTTATTCATATTCATTCTACTTCTTTCCAGTCTAAGTTATTAAAGGAATTATATTTATCCTTGAAATTTAACTCGTTTTCTGCACTTTTTTATTGTTGTTCAGAATATCCCAAAAAGGATGATAGTGAATCTCCTTGAAGATTAATCAATTATCTTCGCATAGCGAGTCAGATCTTTGCATCTCATGCGCAATGTAACCTCTGTCACCTTTGCAAGCCGAGAGATCTCTTTTTGTGTACGATTTTCATTACAAATTTTTGACCCTAAGTAAATGGCTGCAGCAGCAATACCTTTTGGATCTTTTCCTGCTGTATTAAATCCATTCTCTTTTGCTGAAATAATTAATTTAACAGCAACATTCCTGACTTTCATAGATAGTCCTAATTCATCATTGAATTTGTCTACATAGCGATCGGCACTAAAATGCTGTACTTTTAAATTTAATTGCGGTAAAATTTCCATTAATATAAGTCTATAGCTTTTGATAACTTTCTTTTTTGGAATTTGGGCAACCTTTGTTATTTCCTCAACTGTACGAGGAATTCCATGAATTCTTAGAGCAGCAAAAATTGATGCAGACAGTAGAGTATCAATGCTTCTACCCATAGTTAATTTTTTTTTAACTGTTTGTGTATAAATTCGTAGAGCATCCTCAGCAACAGCATCCGGTATTCCCAATCTTTTTTGAAGTCGCTGTAAATTAGGTAAAGCAATCCATAGATTCCTTTCATAACTTGTTGTTAAACTCCTATGTATTTTTGCTAAACGATTAAATTTTGATTTGTATTTAGGACTTAACAGCGTCCCCCTAGCATCTCGACTACCCCGGATAATAGTTCGAGGACCAATAGGACTATAGACTCGTTCGTTGCTCTTTCTTTTTTGAATCTCTTCTGCTGTGAATGCCCTTCTTGGAGACGTGTCAAGAATACGAGAAAATACATATCCGCAGTTTAAACACACATAAAATCCATCCTGTTCAGTAATTTTAGGACTATCACAACAATTTTCCTCATCTTCTTCAAAATAATCATTATTCTTAGAATTATGTGGGTTTTCAGAAGGCATTTGAAAGGATTGGATTTTATATACTACTAAAGTATATAAAAAAACGGATATATAAATTTTGATTAAATTTAAAATGTGAAAGTAGTATTTATATTTTTTTCATAAGATTTTAATATCAATAATGTGAAGATTTTTCTATATAAAAAATAATAACCTTAATAAGAATAAGAATAACAGAAAATCTACAATAAATAATAATAAAATTTACTTTATTTACACTAAATTATTTAATAGAAAAAATAGGGGTAACAATGATATCAGAAGGGCCGAGCATAATTAAGATCTTTTCAAAGTTCTTGGATCCCAAAGTAAGTAATATTAAAAAATTAAAAAAAATAGAGGATATACTCGAATTACCGATATATGCGTATAATTTTCTAAATGATGAGGAAGTTAAAATTTTACAAGAAGTTTTTGAGGTATATAATATCAAAGATGTTTCTAAATTAAATAAGGAAGGATTATTTGATAGTTTATTTGATCATGAAAAAGCAGATGAATCGCAAAAAAACTCAGCGATTCGAGAAGATCTAAACGTAAAAATTGAAGAACTTAAAGAAAAATTTCCATCTCTTGAAGATAAACTAAAAAAGGCTATCACCATAAGTTCTATCGTAATTAGTGCAAAAGATGAGAGCGAATTTTTAGAAAAAAAAGAGCAAAAGGTTGCTGTAGTTGGCTTAGATAATGCTGGGAAAACAGCAATTTTAACTAAATTAGGTGGAAGGCTTGGCATTAACGATTTAGCCTTAATTAAACCTACAAAGGGTGTTGAGCGTCGTCATATTAAAACTGATGTGTTAGATCTTTATATCTGGGATTTTGGAGGCCAGACATCCTTCAGAGAACGATATCTTGAAAATCCTGAAAAATACTTTCTTCAATTAGACCTACTTATGTTTGTAATAGATATTCAAGACTCAGAAAGATTTGAGGAATTCTTTGATTATTTTGAAAAAATCTTAGATATTATCATTGCATTAGAAGAAGACCCTTACTTATTAGTTTTTATTCATAAGTACGATCCTGATATTAAAAGCAAACCTGAAATTTTACTTAATGTAGAATTTTTAAAAGAAAATCTTCGGGAAGTTTTTGAAAATAAAAGCTATGAGTTTGATTATGAAATATATTTGACATCAATCTTTTCTCTTATCTCGAAAGAACCTAAATTTTCAAAATATATTAAAAACGTGATGAAAGCGTATTCTCTTACCAATCCAACTTATAAAAAGGTAGAAGGTCTGGGAAATCTACTCGAAGAAACTATGAATAGTGTTATAAGATTATCCGAATCAATATCACTTCAACTTTCGGCAATAGAACATCGACTTGCGGCATTAGAAAGCAATGCGTTTCTTGCGGCACAAAGTGGTGTACCTATGGAAATACAAGAACAGAATGTTATTAAAGATGAAGAGAGTACCAGGACTCTTGTTCTTGATGAATTAAAAGATTTATTTTCAAAAAAAAGGGGAGTAGATCTTTAAATTTTCTTATACTTTATTTTATGAAATTTAATCATCTAAGAAGCGGTATTGTTCTTTAACCGAAGGAATCATACGCTCAAAATATTCAATACTATGGCTATCTGATCCAATAAAAATTTTTGCTCCTTCTCTTTTTAACTGTTGTATGACGGATTTATTAGGAAATGGCCTTCCAATTGGAAATTTAAATCCAGAAAGATTGTATTCAATTTTAATATCATGTAATATGCAGAGTCTTCCTAACTCTATCACTCGCTCATCTGAAATATCTGTATCAAATGAAGGTTTTAAATCTCTCGTATTAATATAGCGAAAGATGGTGTCAAGATGACAGATATTCTTAAAAATATTCGATTTTATCATATCCTCAGAAAGTTCAAAAAAGCGATTTACAACTTGTTCTGTCTTTTTTATTTTAAGAAGCTCTACTAATTTTTCTCTTGTGGTGAATGGAAGTCCTAAATCTGTTTCATGAAGGGTACCTGCGATAAAATCAAATTGTTTATTATATTCATCCATAAATTCTTTTAATTGAACCTCATACTCTTTGTAATAATCCACTTCAAGTCCGCTTAATATAAAATCATAGTTTGCTTTAATTCTATCAACTTCTTCTAAGTATTGCTCAATTTTTCCTTCATAAAAAGGATAAGTTTTATCGTGCTCAATGTAAAACAATTCATAATGATCTAAAAAACATATATTGATCTCATTTAATTCTGCAATTTCTGCATAGTCCTCAAATGATGGCCCCCACTTGGCAATATCATGACTCCATTTTGTATGGACATGATAATCTGTATCCCAATTCTGTTTCATGGATGGTACCTGCGATAAATTCTAATTCTTATTCTTTTATTTTGCCTCATTTATTAAATGAATATTTATATTCATTTATTCTAATAATGAAGAGAGTGTAATAAAAATGGTGATTAGTCAATTGAATTCTCTTTATCAAAAAACACTTCATAAAATAATTCATTTTCTCCTGCTTCGGGAGGAGTAATCTTTGTATAGCCCCCTTTTCTAATAATTTGAACTGTTTTCTTATTCTGAAGGTGGATTGTGCCATAAAATCCTTTTATTCCCTTCTCCTTTGCAATAATTATTAGGTGATGATATAGGTAAGATCCTATCCCTCTATCTCTATAATCCTCTCTAATAACAAAACTGTATTCTGCCATATTTGAATTTGGATTTAAATAATAAGTTGCATTTCCTATCATTTCTTCTTTCCCTATATCTCCTACGAATGCACCTATAGAGAAGACTTTAAGATAATCAATATTTACTTCCGTCTGAGTTTTAGAATGGGTAAATTCTTTTTTAACTTCAAAAAAACGTAAATATCTATCTCTTTCGCTTAAAGAATAGTATAATTCTTTTAATAAGGACTCATCCGTAGTTTTTATTGGTCTAATTCTAATTTTCTCTTTATCGCGTACTGAGTAAATGGTCTCATATTTTGAAGGATAAACACAAATCATTCCATTTTCATCGCAAGAGAGTAGCTGATCGTGAAAAATATAGTTTAACTCTTTAGCCTTTTCTAATAAAAACTGTCGGAATTTTGGATGTGCAATACAAATTAATTCAAGTACTCTTTCACGAATTGTTTTACCATGAAGATAAGCTACCCCCCATTCTGTTACAACATAATGTACATCAGCTCGAGATAAGATAACCCCTGCTCCCTCATCTAAGTGAGGTACAATTGTCGATATAGTCTCATTTTTTCTTGTAGATGGTAATACTATTATGGGTTTACCTCCTTTAGAAAAAGCAGCACCTCTCATGAAGTCCACTGTATCACCGATCCCTGAATAAAAATTATATCCTTTTGTAGAAGTGTTTATTTGTCCAGTTAAATCAATTTGTAATGCTTGATTTATAGAAACCATCTTTTTATTCATACCAATGTATTTAGGATTACATACATAATCAGAAGGATAAAATTCGATATATGGATTGTTATCAATAAAATCATAGAGCTTTTTTGTGCCTAGAGCAAAACTTGTGATAATTTTTTCAGGATGAAAATTCTTCTTTCTACATGTTAGAACTGTATTTTCTATTAATGGAATGATATTATCTGTAATGTAGTGACTATGCATACCAAGGTCTTTTTTATTCGTTAAAAACTTTAGACATGCATTTGGTAGATACCCATTACCTATGTGGATTGTTGACTTATTTTCAATTAAATTCGCAACATTATTTCCAATTCTTTCTGTGATACCATTTTCTTCTTTGAAATGAAATTCCAACAACGGCACGTCGTTGTATATAAAATAATCAATTTCTCTCATATGAATAAAACTATTTCCCAAGGTTCGAGGCATCTGAGGATTTATTTCTGCTATAGTCGTATAAGCTGCCTTTGCAATGGGCTTTGCAAAATCTATATTAATTCCAAATGAACAAAAACCATAGCGATCAGGTGGAGTTACTTGAATTAGAGCTACATCACAATGTTTTCTCCCTGAAAGAAATAATGATGGGATTTCGCTGGCTAAAATTGGAGTATAGTCTGCTTGACCTCTATTGATTTCATCTCTTAATGTTTTCCCAATAAAAAATGCATTATGTCGAAATAGATCTTCAGCTTTTTCCTCAAAATATTTCTCAGGACCGATGGTGAGGAAATGAATTATTTCTGTATCAATTAAATTTCGAGAAGATCTTATCAATTCAGCTGTTAATCCTTGAGGTTCCGAACAAGCAGAACCTATAAACACTCTATTTCCAGGAAAGATTTTTTTTACTGCAATTTCTGCAGTTATTTCTTTCTCTTTCCATTTTTCTCTCCAATCCTTATCTAATAAGTTTGTCCTCTCCATAATAAACCCTCAATTACATTATAAAATTAATTTGCAAATTTATATAATTAATTATTATATATTTTCTCCTAATTACTAACATCGAATTTATAAAATCAAAATAAAATCTTTTTAAATTAAACATTCTTATTTCTTTCCTATAAGAATCTCGTACAATTAAAAAACAAAAACTTAAATTG
>SDBS01000417.1_pt1 | contig 40660 bp, 29 predicted proteins | sample 2277091 | NCBI WGS metagenome assembly SDBS01 (sample SAMN10404972, study PRJNA504765) | marine sediment metagenome | isolation source: marine sediment core GS10_PC15, 163 cmbsf | place: Arctic Ocean: Southern Knipovich Ridge | collected 2010
CGTCGCCGGCTCCCAACTACCGCCGCTGTCACGGCTGAACTCGGGCTGGATGCTGATCGGGTCGCCCTCGCGGTCGCTTATCTGGTACGAGATGACAACGTCCGCCACCTGCTCCTCGGTGATGTCGGTCAACACGATGCTCGGTGGTTCGTTGTTATCCACGCGAAAGGCTGATGCCGACGTTATCAGAAGCAGACAAACGATCAAAAACAACCAGGCCTTCATGGCTCTACCTTTCAAACGGCAAATGCGAATTGACCGCCCCTGTTGGGGCCGAAGGGGCGGCCGCGAAAGATTGAAGATCATCTACCCCACGCTCTAGAAGCCCCCCGACGCGTAGGGTTACCTCACCGTGGCAGCTTCCCCCACGTCGTTATCACTGGGTGTAACACGGAAGACGACATCCTCGGCATCCACGCCGAATAGATCGGTAACCGAATCCCAGATAACGTCACCGGAATATCCGGCGCCGCTAAGGTTTTCCGTGGCGTTCTTCACCGTGGCGATCTGCCAGGTATCGCCGCCGTCGAGGGAGTACTCGCAGAGGATGCTTAAAGGATCACCCTCACGGTCGCGTAGGATGTAGGGGATGATGATGTCGCCGAACACCTCGGTATCCACCGCTCCCAGGCTGGCCATCGGAGGATCGGAGTTGTCCACCTGGAAGTTGGCGGTGGCGTCCAATTCGCCGGTGTCGTTATCAGCGGGGGTGAGGCGGAATTGCACCTCGAACAGATCGAGCATGTCTACATCAACCGCCGAGTTCCAGACTATGCTTCCCGCATAACCTGATGAGGCGATGGCCTCGGTCTGGCCGGTAACGGCGGCCGGATTCCAGGTTGATCCACCGTCCGGAGAGTATTCGCAGGTAAGGCTTACCGGATCGCCCTCACGGTCGGATATCTGGTACGCGATGGTGATGTCCTTGGTCTGCTCCTCGGTGATGTCGGTAAGCTGAATCGTCGGCGGATCGGAGTTGTCCACCTGGAAGGGTGCCGTCTGGTCCGATTCGCCGGTGTCGTTATCGGCCGGAGTGAGCCGGAAGACAATGCTGGTCGAGTCGAGGGTATCGGTGTCCGATTTAGAATTCCAGACCAGACTTCCGGTGTAGCTGGTCGAGGGAATCTTGGTGATGGTACCGGTGACGGTGGCTTCCTTCCAGGTGACGCCGCCATCGAGGGAGTACTCATGGGTTAGGCTGATCGGGTCACCCTCGCGGTCTGAGATCTGGTAGAAAATCGTTACGTCTACCGTCTGCTCCTCCGTAATATCTGTTAGAACGATGCTCGGAATATCTGAGTTGTCAACCTGGAAGATACCGGTGGAAATAGACTCGCCGGTATCGTTGTCCGAAGGCGTCAAGCGGAAAACCACCTCGAAGAGGTCGAGCAGGTCCGTATCAGACTTCGAGTTCCACACCAGTGTCGAGGCATAGCCAACCGGGCCGATGTCGGCCGTCTGGCCCGTTACCGTCGCCGGCTCCCAGCTCGATCCGCCGTCACGGCTGAACTCGGGCTGGATAGTGATTGGGTCGCCCTCACGGTCGTCTATCGAATAAGCGATGATCACATCGGAGGTCTGCTCACCCTCCGGGGTTACCAGGGTGATGGTGGGAACGTCGGAGTTATCGAGACGGAAGGGCCCCGTCACCGCGACTTCGCCGATGTCGTTGTCCGCCGGGGTCAGCCGGAAGGTAACGTTTACCAAGTCCACCAGGTCGGTGTCCTGTTTGGAGTTCCAATCCAGACTGCCGGAGTAGTTACCCGGCTGGATTCCCTCGGGCTGGCCGATGTCTGAGAGCGAGGTAATAGTGGCCTCACGCCAGGTGGCGCCGCCGTCGGACGACCATTCCGGTGTCAGAATAACCGGATCGCCCTCGCGGTCGGAGATCCGGTACTCCACCGTGACGTAGCCGCTCTGCTCTTCGGTTATCGGTGTGAGAGCGACGGCCGGAGCGTCCGAGTTGTCAACCTGGAAGGTTGCGGTGGCGTAGGGTTCGCCGACGTCGTTGTCGCTGGGAGTCAGACGGAACTGAACCTCGAAGAGATCGAACTGGTCGGTATCGGATTTCGAGTTCCAAACAATGGTGCTCGTGTAGCTGGACTGAGCAATAGCCGCAGTCTGGCCCGTAACCGTCGCCGGCTCCCAACTCGCCCCGCCGTCACGGCTGAACTCGGACTGGATGCTTATCGGGTCGCCTTCGCGGTCGCTGATCTGGAAGGCGATGGCCACGTCGCTCTTTTGCTCGCCCTCGGGGGTGGTGACCACGACGGCCGGCACGTCGGAGTTGTCAACCTGGAAGGGACCGATCTCGAAGGACTCGCCCTCGTCGTTATCGAAGGGTCGCAGGCGGAAATGGGTTTGGAAGTTGTCCACCATGTCCATGTCCATCGCCGACTCCCAGGTCAGGTTGCCCGAATAGGATACCCGGGCGATGGTCTCGGTGGCGCCGATGACCGTCGCCGGCATCCAGGTGGCGCCGCCGTCGGGCGAGAACTCGGGAACGACGGACAGGGGATCGCCCTCCACGTCGGAGAGGGTGTAGGAGATGACCACGCCGCCGGACTGCTCCTCGGTGATGGCCGCCAGAGTCACACTGGGCTCTGAGGAGTTGTCAACCTGGAAGAGGTTGTTCTGACCGCTCTCCCCGGTGTCGTTGTCCGACGGGGTGATGCGGATGACGACCTGGCTCGAATCCACGCCCGGGATATCGGAAACCGAGTTCCAGGTCAGGCTCCCCTCGTAGGGGGTGGGACCGACGTCCTCGGTCTTGCCGGTAACGGTGGCCGGGTTGAAGGTGGCGCCTCCGTCGAGGGAGTACTCCACCGCCAGGCCGACATAGTCGTTCTCACGGTCGTTGACGTTGTAAACTACGCTCACGTCGCCCGTCTGCTCACGCTCGTAATCCGCGACGTTTACCTTGGGGATATGGTTGTTGTCCACCTGGAAGGGCGGGGTGAGGCCCGGCTCGCCGATGTCGTTGTCCTCCGGTGTAATCCGGAAGACCACCTCGGTGGAATCTGTACCGTCCATATCGGCCACCGATTCCCAGATGAGATCGCCGGTGTAGGAGGCCACGGTGAGGCCCTTGGTGGTGGCCTCATTCCAGGTTGCGCCGCCGTTGATTGAATACTCGGGCAGAATGGCGGAGATGTCGCCCTCGTCGTCGTAGAGGGAGTAGCGAATGACCACGTCGCCTACCTGCTCGCCTTCGACCGAATCGAGTTTGGCGTTGGGGACGGCGTTGTTGTCGAGGTGGAAGGGTCCGACGGAGGACGCATCGCCGGTATCGTTGTCCGACGGGGTTAGCCGGAAAACCAGGGTATCCAGGTCTGCGCCCAAAAGATCCGATTTGGAGTTCCAGACGACGCGACCGGAGTAGAACTCCGACGTCAGATTGGTCAACTGGCCCGTGGTGGTGGCTGGCTCCCAGAAACTGCCGCCGTCCTGGGAGTACTCGGCCGCCATGCTCAGCGCGTCGCCCTCCACGTCGGCCAGGGTGTAATCGAAGGCGATGTTATCGGTCTGTTCGCCCTCGAGTATCGTGGCAATGGTGATCGTCGGCTCGAAGCTGTTGTCCACCTGGAAGGCGCCGATGGAATGACGGTCGCCCTCGTCGTTGTCGAAGGGCCGGATGCGGAAGTGGATGTCGGTCTGATCGGTTCCGGTGGTGTCCATCGCAGAGTTCCACACGATGGCGTTCGTGTAGGCCGATGAGGAGATGGCATCGGTTTGACCGGTCACTGTGGCCGGCTTCCAGGTTGCGCCGTCGTCGTCGGAATATTCGCAGACGATTGAGAGGGGATCGCCTTCACGGTCGGATAGTTGATAGCTGATGGCTATGTCAGTGGTTACCTCCTCGGTGATGGCGGTCAGCATGACCGAGGGCGGCTCGGAGTTGTCCACCCAGAACTCGGAGGTCTGAGCCGCGTCACCGGTGTCGTTGTCGCTCACGGTGAGTTTGAAAACGATGTTCTGCTGGTCTCGCCCGTCGAAGTCCGCGGCGGAGTTCCAGGCTATTTCTCCCCGGTAACCCTCGGGTCCGATCCCCTCGGTCTGACCGGTCATGGTGGCTCGGTAGAAGGTGGCGCCGCCGTCGTCGGACCACTCGGCAAGGATCGAGAGAAGGTCCCGCTCGCGGTCATCCAGGCTGAAGCTGATCGGGATGTCGTCGGTGGATTCCTCGGTGATATTGTCCACCAGGAGCGTCGGCGTGGCGTTGTTGTCCAAACGGAAGGCTACCATGGTCGAAGGAAACTCACTCAGATCGTTGTCCTGGGCGGTTAAGCGGAGTAACGTCTGCGGGGAATCAATCTCGTCGGCGTCAATCACGGACAGCCATGTTACTGAAAGGTTGGGCTGGGCCGAGTTGTAGCCGCGCACGAGGGACTTGTCCAAGGGCTCGATGGACTCCTTCGCCGTGGCGGGATTCCAGCTGGTGCCGCCGTCGAGGGAGTACTCGAGGAATATGTCGCAGATATCGTCCTCGATGTCGTCAATGGAGAAGGTTACAAGCACCTCGCCAAAAACCTCCTCGACGATGTCCACGATCTGAGCCGTCGGCGGAGCGTTGTTGTCTATCTGGAAGGGAACCGTATCGTCCTCCTCGCCCTCGTCCAGGTCGCTGGGGATGATGCGGAACTGGATCGCCGATTCGTCCAGGTTGGGAAGGTCTTCTTTGGTAAGCCACACCAGGCTGCCCATGGAGCCGTCGGAGGAGGAGGCCACGTCTGTCACCTGCCCCCTTACGGAAGCCTCACTCCACGTCTGGCCGAAATCTTTGGAGAAGTAACAGACCAAGGATACCTCATCTCCCTCCTCATCCATCACCTCGAAGTTGATGTCAACCTCGCCGTACTGCTCGCCGATGAGGTTCTCCACGTACATCGTCGGCGGCTGGTTGTTGTCCAGAACGAAGGGTCCGATAACGGTGCGCTCACCGGAGTCTCGGTCCGAGGGGGTGATGGAGAAGAGGCACTCGTCCACGTGCATGTTTGGCAGATCGGTAAAAGAATCCCACCAGAGTTGATCGGTGTAGTGTAACTTGTCTATGTAGTCCGTGTTGCCCTCGATCCAAGCCTCTTCCCAGGTGGCGCCGCCGTCTGTGGAATATTCGGCGAGAAAAGAGAGTTCGTCGTTCTCGTCGTCCTCCAGCCTGTAATCAATAAAGAGGTCCTCGGTCTGCTCACCTTCGAGGGGCTCGAAAACCACCCGTGGCGGGTCGTTGTTGTCCAGGTGAATGATGGTGGATTCGATGGCGCGCCCCAGACCGCTGTGGTCCTTGGGCATGAGCTTGACCTTGACGTCGGTGTCCTCGAAATGGTCCAGGTCGTCGCGGCTGTGCCAGGTGATGGTGCCGTCGTACTGGCTTCTGGAAAGCCCCTCCACCTGACCCGTGGTCGAGGCGTAGTGCCAGTAGAGCCCCGAATCGTCGGTGTAGAGAACCTCGAGGTCCACGATGTCCCCCTGGCGATCCTCGATGTGGTAGGTAATCAGGATGTCGCCGATCTGTTCGCCCTCTATTGCATCTATCGTGACCTTGGGCACCTCGCCGTGGCCGAAGAGGGTCACGTGGGATGGATTATTCAAGAACATCGGCCAGGGCTGGTTCGCCGCGTTGTACGAGCCGGCCCCCATCTCGATGCACTCGATCTTCCCGGCGAAGTTGGTGCCGTAGACGATCTCGGTGGCGCCGTTGCCATCCAGATCGCCGATGGCCGGGGTACTGCGGATGGGGAAGCCCTGCATCCCGGTCCAGGGAAAACCCGGGGTCTCGATGCCGGTGGTTTCCCAGGCGTAGATGACTCCGTCCTCGGCCCCGACCAGGATGTCTATGTACCCGTTGCCGTCTATGTCGCCGATGGTGGTGGAGCCTTTTATGGCCGAAGGGGATCCGCCGTCAACCAGGGTGGCGGCGAAGGGGAAGCCGGGAACTAGGCGGCCGTTCTCTTTGAAGGCGTACACATGGCCGTCGCCCGAAGCGATGACCACCTCGACGCCCCCGTCTCCATCCACATCGGCGAAGGTCGGCGAGGAGTGGAAGATGCGGTACTCGGTGGTCACCGGCCAGCCCGACATCAGCATCCCGTTGGGCTTCCAGGCGTAGACCTTGAAATCGTAGCTGCCGACGACGATTTCCAGATAACCGTCGGTATCGATGTCGCCCAGGGCGGGAGAGCTTTTAACGGAGAAATCGGTGCGCTGGGGCCAACCCGCCAGGGGCGTGCCGTCGTGGTTGATGGCGTGGACCAATCCGTTGTTGTCCCCGATGAGGATCTCCAGCTTGCCGTCGTCGTCAATGTCACCCACGGTGGGCGAGCTTTCGCTGGAGGCGCCCAGGTTGTACGGGAAGCCGGAGAGGGCGTAGCCGCGCCCATCCCAACCGTAGAGGTAGCCGTCCTCGGAAGCGATGAAGACATCGCTGTAGCCGTTGTCGTCGATGTCTACGATCACCGCGGAGCCCCGTACGGATCCGCCGGTGGTCTTCGGCCATCCCGGGACGCTGGAGCCGTTGTGTTCGATGGCGTAGACCTTGCCGTCCTCGGAACCGAAAACAATCTCGGGGCGGTTATCCCCGTCTATATCCCCAGCCGCCGGTGAGCTGAAGACTGGCCCGCCCGTCTCGACGAACCAGGATATCAAGAAGGAGCCCCCGCTCGATCGGTAGGCGTAAACGCGGCCGCCGCCGGAACCGATGACGACCTCGGGGCGCCCGTCGTTGTCCAAATCAACGAGGCAGGGGCTGGACTCGACGACCCTGTTCGCCTCGATCTCGGCATCGGCCCGCGCCACCCATTTCGAGGTGACACCCAAGGCGGACGCCGTCAAGCCGAACGTCAGGAAAACGACTACAGAAACGCGAATCGGCAACCTAGGGGCAAGATACATAGACAGCCGGCCGGTGAAAGAGACACCCCCCGCACCCCCGAACCCAGAATCGCACCGCGCGGAGGGGAATCGGTGAAATTAACGTGAAGAATCCCCCGTGGACCCGAATCACAACTCCAGTATATACTTGGGGTTAAGTTAACACACCGGCAGACCCAAAGTCAACCGACGATGCGCTTATATCCAGGCCCGTCAACGGGAACCGATGGCGGTCCCACTCAAACCGTGAACCTCGTTCTACCCGCGGGGGCATGGTACACTTTTCCGAGACGGGTATCTCACAAGGACGAGGGGTTAAACCCCTTGTTTCATAAAGAGGAATTCTCGTGTACAATTCACCGTTGATGGGGCGTTTCCACACGTCCGACGAAGCATCAGGCACCATATTCAAATAACGATAACCGGGCTACCACACCGTGAGGCACAAATAGATGGGTCTCCTACGCAAGGTCTTCGGCACAAAGTTCAGCCGCGACATAAAACGCGTTCAGCCCCTCGTTGACCAGATCAACGCCGGTTTCGAGGAGCTCATCAACCTAGAGGACAGCAATTTCCGCGCCCATTACGAGGAGGCCGACCCCGCTTCCGAGCTGGTTGGGATCGCCGATGGCTTCACCGACCCCGAACTGCGCCGGTGGTCCGTCGCCCTCACCCACCGGACGCGGGATTTTCAGCGGCGTCTGCGCGATGGATGGTCAGAAGCTCAAGCACGCGGCGTAGAGGAGAAGGAATACTGGAGTGAGGCCCTGGACGATAAGCTCTTGATCGAGGCCTATGCGAGCGTCAAGGCGGCCTGCCACATCCTGAAAAAATTCGGTCCGAGTTGGGACGTCGTGGATCACCAGACCGTCTGGGACATGGTGCACTACGACGTGCAGCTCATCGGCGCCATATACATGCAACGCAGCGCCATCACCGAGATGGCCACCGGCGAGGGCAAGACCCTGGTGGCCACCATGCCGCTGTATCTGAACGCGCTCACCGGCCTCGGGGGTCACCTGGTAACCGTCAACGACTACCTGGCTCGCCGCGACGCGGCCTGGATGGGCGGCGTCTACAACTTTCTCGGTCTCACCGTGGGCTGCATACAGCACGACATGCCGCCGGCGGAGCGGCGCGAGGCCTACGCCTGCGACATAACCTATGGCACCAACAACGAGTTCGGCTTCGACTACCTGCGCGACAACGGCACCGCCACCACCCCCGAGCAGCTCGTACAGCGAGGCCATTACTTCGCCATAATTGACGAGGTGGACTCCGTCCTCATTGACGAGGCGCGCACGCCGCTGATCATCTCCGGCCCCGCCCCCGAATCCACCCACCGCTTCGACAAGCTCAACCATCTGGTCCTCGATCTGGCCAAAAGGCAGCACACTCAAATAACGAGGCTCCTGACCGAGGCCGACAAGCTGCTCGAGGACGATACCGACGAGTCCCAGCGGCTCGCGTCCCAGAAGCTTCTCCTCGTCCGGATGGGCTCCCCCAAAAACCGTCGCTTCTTGAAGATCGCCGAGGACCCCTCGGTCAAACGCCTAATCCAGGGCATCGAAAATGAACTGATAATCGCCAAGGGCATCTCGGATTTCAAAGAGGAGCTCTACTACTCCATCGAGGAGAAATCCTTCGCCACCGATCTCACCGAAAAGGGACGCGAGGCGCTCTCGCCCAACAATCCGGACCGCTTCATCATGCCCGACATAGACGCCCTGATGGAGGAGGTGGATTCTCTTGATACGGACCCCGTCGAGCGGGAGGAGCACCGGAAGAAGGTCATCGACGAGGCGGCCCTCAAGACCGAGGAGATCCAGAACATCATCCAGCTCTGCAAGGCCTACACTCTCTACGAGCGCGATGTGGACTACGTCGTCAAGGACAACCGGGTGCTCATCGTAGACCAGTTCACCGGACGGCTGATGCCGGGCCGGCGCTACTCCGAGGGGCTTCACCAGGCTCTCGAGGCCAAGGAGGGGGTGAAGATAGAGCGGGAGACGATAACCCTCGCCACCATCACGCTGCAGAACTACTTCCGCATGTACGACAGGCTGTCCGGCATGACCGGCACCGCCGAGACCGAAGCCCAGGAGTTCGGCGACATCTACAAACTCGAGGTCAACGTCATCCCCACCAACGAGCCGGTGCGCCGGGTGGATTACGACGATCTCATCTACAAGAGCCGGCGGGAGAAATACAACGCCGTTATTGAAGAGATCGAACGGATGCGCTCCAAGGGACGTCCCATCCTGGTGGGCACCGTATCGGTGGATGTCTCCGAGACCCTCTCCCGCCTCCTGAAAAGAAGCAAGATTCCCCACAACGTTCTCAACGCCAAGCAGCACCAGAGCGAGGCCGAGATCGTGCGCGAGGCGGGCCAGTCGGGCCGGGTGACCATCGCCACCAACATGGCGGGCCGCGGCACCGACATCAAGCTGGGACCAGGCGTCGTCAAGTGCCTCTACACCAAGGGACACCCCAGGGCGGGAAAGGAGATCTGCTGCATCAAGTGTCGCCGGGAGACCGCCGAGGGCGAGGTCCTCCCCTTCGACTGCGCCATCTGCCCGAAGATATTGGAACAGTGCGAACCGGGCGCGGAGAAGGCGCCCTCCGGCAACTACAAGATGCCCTGCGGTCTGGTGATCGATCCCGACTCGCCGCCCAGCGACAACTCCACCATCCGATCCTTTCAGAAAAATCCCGACCTGGTCCCCTGCGGGCTGCACATCATCGGCACCGAGCGCCACGACGCCCGCCGCATAGATCGTCAGCTCCGCGGGCGCTCCGGCCGCCAGGGCGATCCGGGATCCTCGAGGTTCTACCTCTCCGTGGAGGACAACCTGATGCGCCTCTTTGGCTCGGAACGCATCGCCGTGGCCATGGAGCGCGCCGGGGTGGAGGAGGGCGAGCCGCTCTACCATCCCCTGCTCACCAAGACCATCGGTACGGCCCAGAAACGCGTCGAGGACCACCACTTCGGCATCCGCAAGCGCACCCTGGACTACGACGACGTGGTCAACAAACAGCGCGAGGTTATTTACACCCTCCGGCGGCGCATCCTCGAGGGGCGCGATCTGAAGAACCACATCCTCGGCCTGATGGAAGAGGCCATCGAGGACAAGCTGGACGAAGTCTGTTCCGAGGAGCTCCACACCGAGGAGTGGGACCTGGCTCTCCTCCGGGGTTGGTTTATGACCACCTTCCCCGCCACGCTTCAAGCCGACGAGCTCGAGGCCGCGGCCAGGGAGTCCGGGCGCGATGGGCTGTCCGACGTCCTGCGCTTCGGGGTGGAGAAGGCTTACGAGACGCGCGAGGAACAGTACGAGCCGGAGCAGATGCAGCTCCTCGAGCGTTTCGTCCTCCTGAGCCACCTGGACACCGCCTGGAAGGAGCATCTGCGATCCCTGGACACCCTGCGGGAAGGCATCGGCCTTCGTTCCTACGGTCAGCGCGACCCCCTGGTCGAGTACAAGAAGGAGGCCTTCGAGGCTTTTAGCGAGATGATAGATCTGGTCAACTCGGACGTGGTCAACCGCTTCTTCCGGTACCGCCTCACCCGAGAGACCGCCGAACGGGCCCGCCGGCGGCAGGAATCCTTCGCCAATTCGCCGGAACCCGACGCCGGCCCAGGAGCGCCGAGAAGGCAAAAAACGACACCGAGGGTGAAGCGTGACTCCGTGGGTAAAAAACTCGGCCGCAACGACCCCTGCCCCTGCGGCTCGGGTAAGAAATACAAGAAGTGCTGCTGGGATAAGGATCACGGGCATTAGCGCTTTCGAGAGAGCAACTACCTTTATAATTCGGAGATGATTTTATGCGCACCACCAGCGGAACTTTCAAATCAAGCGAGCCCTTCCTCAAGGACATTCTTGAGGCTATTCACAATGGCAAGTGGCAACTGCCCGATTTTCAGAGAGGTTGGGTCTGGGACGATCAGCATATCCGCGATCTCATCGCCAGCGTTTCTCTCTCCTACCCCATCGGAGCTATTATGATGCTCGAAACCGGCGGCGATGGGGTTAACTTCAAACCACGTTTTATTGAGGGCGTTGAGATAAATGATCCAATTTCTCCAGAGATGCTAATCCTCGACGGCCAACAGCGTTTAACTTCCCTTTACTACGTTTTGAGGAGTGGAAAGCCGGTACCGACAAGAACCGAAAAAGGGAAGGATATTAAGCGCTTCTACTACCTCGATATTGAGAAATGTCTTGATCCCAACGTTGATCGGTTGGATGCAATAATTGGTATATCACCTGAACGGGTTATTACCAGTGACTTCGGGCGGCGTATTGATATTGACCTTAGCTCACCGGAAAAGGAATACAAAGAACAGTGCTATCCCCTAGATTGTATCTATGATAACTCTAAGGCTAGGCACTGGCGCAAAGGCTTCGAAAAGTTTGTAAATCACGATCCTGAAGCCCAGGATAGATTCGGACAATTTGAAGACACCGTAATCGAACGCTTCGAGGATTACCTTATCCCGGTAATTGAGCTCTTGAAGGAAACTGAAAAAGTGGCGGTTTGCAAGGTCTTTGAAAAGGTCAACACAGGTGGTGTCACCCTTACCGTTTTTGAGTTGATGACGGCAACTTTCGCTGCTGAAAACTTCACACTTCGTGAAGATTGGGAAGAAAGAAAAAAGAGGTTATCTTTATATAAGCAGCTTGAAAAGGTAGATGCGTCAGCATTTCTGACATCAGTAACCCTTCTGGCATCCTACAGACGCAATCAGGATAATCGGGGGGCCGTTAGCTGTAAACGTCGCGAGGTGCTTCGCCTCACCCTTGATGAATACCAAAAGTTGGTAGATGAGATTGAGGAAGGTTTTATTAAAGCTGCTCGGTTCCTTGACCGTCAGATGATCTTCACCGCACGCGACCTTCCCTACAACACCCAATTGATCCCTCTCTCTGGAGCTTGTGCCTTACTTGGGAACAGGTTTGATAACGAAGGCTTTCGGCGCAAACTAGCCCGTTGGTTTTGGTGCGGTGTGTTCGGTGAGATGTACGGCGGTGCCAACGAAACTCGCTACGCCCACGACATCGTTGATGTGATCGCCTGGATTAACAGCGGCAGCGAGCCACGCACCATACGGGACGCCAACTTCTCTGCGGATCGTCTGTTCACACTACGAACTAGAAATAGCGCAGCCTACAAGGGCGTCATGGCCTTGCTGATGCAGGATAACGGTTGTCGAGATTTCATCAGTGGAGACCCCTACGATCACCATACCTTCTTTGATCTGAATGTTGATATTCATCATATCTTTCCAAAAAAACATTGCCAGAACCAAGGATATGACGAAAGAAAATGGGACAGTGTTATTAATAAAACGCCTCTTTCCGCTGTGACAAACAGAAAATTGGGTGGGATTGCTCCCAGCGAGTATATACGAAGAATAGAAAAGGAAATAACCACTGATAGAGTGGATAAAATCCTTTCGAGTCATTTGATTAAACCAACGTTTCTACGGAACGATGATTTTGACAACTTTTCTTACCATCGTGCCCAAGAAATCCTAAAGAAGATTGAGGAAAAGATGGGTAAGCCAGTCTTTGGGCGAGATTCGTCTGAAGTAACTGATATTTTGAAAAAACCACTTGAATAAACCCCTTCCTATTTTCAAGTTTTACGATTACCAAGCAACAGCGCGGGCAGTATTACTCAATCTGTCCCTGAATGCCGGAGAATTGCATTATCTTACCCTATCCAGGGATGAGCGTCGAGCATTTGTCCGCGCCGTCGTAACCGCCAAGCACCATCGGGGACAGATGCTTCTGCCGCCCGCCGGCTGGACCCCGGGCTCCGATCCTCCCGGCCGCCTCCTCCCCCGGCTCTCACCGCCCCGGAACCGGGTCTCCGTATGGCCGAAGGCCCCCCTCTTTCCCTCACTCACCCCCGCCGAATCCGTTCTTTTGGCCGCCCGCACGGGTGGGGTAAGACTCTACGATCCCGAGCGGCTGCTCATCCCTCTGGGACTGGGAAACCACGGCGACACCCCCGCCGGGAGGATGAACGAGCTGGACCGGGTCAAGCTGGGCCTGGCGACCGCCCTCGCCTCCGAACCGGTTCTGATCCTCGCCGACGACCCCCTGGGAGATTTCGACGGGGGAACGGAAGGGTGGGTTCTCGATCTCCTCCCGACGCTGCTGGGATCGAGCTGCTGCGTGTATCTGTGTGGGAGTGGCGGATGATCGGGACCTGGTTCACCTACGGAGTTGTGGATGCCCTCCGCCGGCGGCGGTTATCCCTTGCCTACTTCGCGGGGCTCGGCGGCCTTTTCATCGCCGGCCTCGCCCTAACGGGCCGATTCATCGAAGCTAACCAGGGGCAGCAGGTCATCCTCCTAACCCGCAACCTCCAATCCCTGGTCTATTTCCCCCTGGCCCTGTTGCTCGGGCTTTTCTTCGGTATAGACGCCGCCGGTGAGCCTACCAGACCTCAATGGTTCTCCTTTGGCGCCACCTGGGCCTCTGGTCGTATCACCTACCTGTTGGGGCGGCTTCTTGCCGCCCTGACCCTGGCCTTCATCACCCTGATCCTCCTCTCACTGACGGTGGGTATCGTACTCTGGATCACGGTGGGCAGTTTCTACACCTTCATCCTCGACGCGGTTTTCATCATGCTCCCCGGGATACTCTTCGTGACAGCCCTGGGCTACCTTCTCCGCCTATACGGCTCACCCCAACTATCCCTGGCCATCGGCCTGCTCGTAATCGCCGCTTCCATCGGCCTGCCCTTCCTCTGGGAGCCTTTCTACTTTGCGTTGCCGGCGATGTTGACCCTCTTCGCCAACCACACTTCTCTGGCCGACTTCCATGCAATCTCCGCCTACCCTTTCGTGCTTGTTCAGCTCACCGGCTGGAGCGCTGCTCTGTTCTTCGCCGCCCAACTGCGCCTGGGGCGTCTCTGGTTCGACGACCCCTTCAGGGGTTGAACACCCTTGCCCACGGCCCCGGCATAACGTAGACTCACCCTGACATGAGTCAACCATTGGACAGATTCGACGAGGTTTTCGGCGAGTTGGACCAGAACTACTCGCACCGCGCCTATCGCTTCGTTCTGGCCACGGTGGGGCATCTGGTCGGGCGGCTTTCCGAGCCGCGCCACATAAGCGGTCAGGAGCTCCTCACCGGTCTTGTAGAGCTGGGCCGCAACCACTTTGGCCCCATGACCGGGGAGGTTTTCGCTGAGTGGGGGGTTCGCGAACCGCTGGACTTCGGCCGGATCGTCTTCGAGCTCGTCCGGGTGGGGCTTTTGGGCAAGACCGCCGAGGACAACCTGAAGGATTTCGAAAAATTCCCGAAGTTCCACCGCATCAGAGAGGACTACGACTGGCTTTCCGAACTTCCCCCCGAAACCGATAAGTAGCTCGACAAAAGGCAAGATTTGGTCGGTGGTTCCGCGGGACCGCCCTTCCATGATGCCGTCACAGCTTTACACCACCCCGGTTTACCGTTATAATCGGCTAAAAAAGAGGTGGCGATGGCCTCCCGAGTGTACCTCCTCAGCCTGACGAAAAGCCGCCGTAAAAGCCCACAATTCCTGCTTGGACAGCTGCTCGAGGCCGCCGGTTTCAAGGAGGTAATCGAGGACGGCGACATCACCGCCGTAAAGCTCCATATCGGCGAGGCGGGAAACCTGGCCTACATCCGCCCGCCCTACGTGGAAACCATCGTCAGCCTGGTGAGGGAGCTCGGGGGCAATCCCTTCATCACCGATTCGACCACGCTCTACACCGGCAAGCGTCGCAACGGGCTGGACCTCATACGCACAGCGGAGCTGCACGGTTTCACCAGCGTCAGCGTCGGCGCGCCCTTCGTCCCGGCCGACGGGATCAAGGGCGACGAGGCAGTTTTGCAGCCGTCACCCATCGAGGGAAACTCGCCGGTAAACCTCGGTTCCGCCGTGGCCAAGGCCGACGCACTGGTGTGCCTGAGCCACTTCAAGGGCCACGAGCTGACCGGTTTCGGGGGCGCGATCAAAAACATGGCCATGGGCTGCTCCACCAAGGCGGGCAAGTTTTACATGCACGCCAAATCGAAGCCCAACGTGGACCCCTCTCGCTGCATCAGTTGCGGCAAATGCCTGGAGTGGTGCGCCTACGACGCGATAGAGCTGAACGGCGATACCGCCGTTATCCTCGATTCGACCTGTACGGGTTGCGCCCACTGCCTGATGGCGTGCGCGGTCCACGCCATCCGCTTCCACTGGGACCTGGCCCCGTCCCTGGTGCAAAAGCGCATGGCCGAGTACGCCACAGCGCTGGCGAACGTCTTCAAGGGGAAGGCTTTCTACGTCAACTTCGTCACCGACGTGACCCCGGCCTGCGACTGTTACCCCTTCAACGGACCGCCCCTTGTTCAGGACCTGGGTATCCTGGCCGGCGACGATCCGGTCGCCGTAGACGCCGCCAGCTGGAAGCTCGTCAACGACGCCCCCGCCCTCCCAGGCTCGGAAGTGGATGGGGTGGAACCAGGCGCCGATAAATTCCGTTATGTATATCGGGACGTGGACCCCTCCATCCAGCTCAAAGAGGCCCAGAGGCTGGGGCTCGGAACAACTGCTTTTGAACTGTGCTAGCGCAGGAGGTAGGTTTTGGGTAGTCTCCAGTTCGACGACCCGACCCCGCAACAGAAGAAAGGCTCCGGGATCGCCTTCACCGGGATGATCCTGGCCATCGTGATCATCGTGGCCGGCGGCACCTTCCTCCTCACCCAGACCTGTGAGAGCGCCACCGAGGAGCACGAGGACGCCCCCGACGTTTTAGAGGACGCCCCCGACGTGAATCCGGAGGGGGAGAACACCCGCGAACTCGTGTTCTACACGAGTGAGGGCGAGCTCGTCGTCATACCGAGCGAGGTGGCCGAGGGTGAGCTGATTGAAACGGAGCCCCTCGAGCTGCCGCCCGAGCTGATCGAGATTATGGAGAGCGGCAACGGCGTTGAAAACGGCGGTAACGGCGAAACGACGACGCTGATCGAGCCGCCCGAGGGCATCCTGACCTACTCGGTCCAGGTGGGAGCCTTCGGAGAGGCGGAAAACGCCCGAAAACTGGTGGATAAGCTCGGCGCCGACGGATACCGGGCATACATCGTCGAGCCCGCCGAGGCTGAGGAAAAACCGCTCTACCGCGTTCGGGTCGGCCCCTTCCACGCCCTGGACGAGGCCGCCACGACCGCCTCCGAGTTGCAGGAGAAGTACGGCCTCAGTTCATACATCCCCCGTTAACATTTATTGGATCACAACCCTTATCTGGACCAACCGAACTTCACTAAAAAAATTTCCGACCCAGGGATATAGGGCGGGGATTCCATACTCGCCGAAAAGAGCATAATAAACGTAAAGCGGCGGCGGGGTTGGGAAACCCCGCCCTACGAAGGGACTGAAGACTCATACCCCTAATTTAACTGTGTTCGTTGTCTCAGGTGCCACATCATTGAGCGCTAATGAGAACACACACTTTGTCCTATCTGCCATATTTATAAGGAAGATACACCTTCTTATTGGTCCGTTGACTAATGATGATCCCAAATTTAGAATACGGCTACGGCCCCGGATAACACTGGGACGCTTCTATTGAAAGTATGACCGAAGGCTGGTTCGCCAAAACCGACTGCCGCTGGTACTCCGGCGATACCCCGTGCCGGTTCAGGCGCCTCTGCCCGGATTGCCCCGACTACGCCCCGCGGGGCGAGGAGGTCTTGGTAATCAAGCTGGGCGCACTGGGGGACGTACTGCGCACCTTCGCCCTCCTGCCAGCCCTCCGGCGGCGACACGGCGAGAACGCCTTCCTGACCTGGATCACCCGACAGAACGCCCTGTCTCTGGTCGCCAACCAAGCCTCCGTTGACCTGGCTCTCCCTCTGACTCTGGAGACGGCCTTGGGCTTGAGGGGGCGCTTTTTCGACGCCGTCTACGTCCTAGACAAGGACCGCGAGGCCACGGGCCTGGGCCTCACAGTTGAGGCCGGAAAGCGGTGGGGATTCACCCACGATAAGCGAGGAGCCACCATCCCCGCCAACCCCGAGGCGGAGTACTACTGGCGGCTGGGGCTGGACGATGAAGAGAAGTTTCACCGGAATACCAAATCCTACCAACAACTTCTGGGCGAGGCGTTGGCGCTCGATTACCGGGGGGAGCGCTATCGGCTCCAGCCTTCGGAGGAGGACCGGAAGAGCGCGAATGAAGTACTCGGGAAAAAACTCGAAGAGATGGGGCTGGACTTGAATCTCCCCACTATCGGTCTGAACATCGGCGCCGGACGAGTTTTCGCCCACAAGAACTGGCCCACAGAGCGCTTTGCCGAGCTGATCGCCGCCAGACCCGACATGACCTTCGTCCTCCTTGGCGGACCCGCCGAATCCCGAGCAATGGAGGAACTGGCCCAGGCCCCCAACGCCGTCAACACCGGATTTGGCAATCCCCTGCTCACCTTCGCCGCCATCGTTCATCGCTGTTGGGTGGTCCTCACCGGAGACACCCTGGGCCTGCACGTGGCGCAGGCCGTGGGAACCCCCGTGGTCGCCCTCTTCGGCCCCACCTGCCCCCAGGAGATAGACCTCTACGACCCGGGCGAGAAGCTGGTAACCAGCCTCGAATGCGCGCCCTGCTACCGGCGCTCCTGCGACGTCAGTCCGTCCTGCGTGGAGATGATCGGCACCGATCAGGTCCTCGCCGCCCTGAAACGGGTGCTGGACGCCAGGGGCCGGGAATGATGAGGACAACGCGCCTCGTGTCATGTTGAGAATGCACTGCACCGGTCCGCCGCCCCTGGGGCGGATTGAGCTATCTCTGCCCGGCGGGGTTCGTCTATGCGTCTTCGGAGAATCGGGGAGCGGCCGCTCGACGTTGTGCCGGCTGCTCGCCGGCGTGCTCACCCCCACGGGCGGCGGGCTGGAACTTGACGACGAGCCCTACCCCCCGCCCGACGGCCGGAGAACCGCGCCCGTGGGCTACCTGCCCTTTCCCGCACCACCACTGGTCAGGCCGCCGCGGATGGACCCGGAAATCGCCCATCGGCTCGGCGTCGAACACCTGTTCGGCAGGGAGGGTCCCTTCTCCACGGTTGAGACCCACCTGCTCCACCTGGGGCAAATCCTGAGTCGAACCCACGACTTCCTGGCCCTCGACCAGCCTCTCGCCCCGCTGGGCGAAATCGAGCGGGCCAGGGTAACTGCGGTGTTGCAAACCTCCCCCGGCGGAATCCTTTTAACCTCGGCTGTGCCGCTCGACGGATGGCTAAATCTGAACCTGACGAACGGTGATCTGATCGAAATCAACCGATGCCCCTGAAGAAACCAAAAGGGCTGCCCTGGTGGAGCTCCGTAATCGCTCTGGTTCTGGTGTCGGGAGCAATCTTGGCCGGCCTTCTTTTTGGATCGAAGCTGATCAAACCTGCGCGGGGGCTGAAAACATACGGAGCCATAACACCATCACCGGACCTGGCCACGACCAGCCTGGTACTGTGCGGCGACGCGATGCTGGCGAGGAAGGTGCGGGATCGGGCGCTCTTTCACGAAGACGTCTCGTGGCCCTTCAGAAGTAACCTCTTTTTGACCGCCAACGCCGATATCGCCTTCGCCAACCTCGAATCGCTCTTCTGCGAAAAACCGAATCCCGCGCCGGCCCACCTCGTTTTCCAGCTCCACCCCGAACAGATAGACGCCCTGAAGGTGGCCGGTTTCGATGTCCTCTCTCTTGCCAACAACCATGCAAACAACGTGGGACGGGAGGGGATGGCCTTCACCGTGGGCCTTTTGCGGAGCAACGGCATCGAGCCTTCGGGTGGGGGACGTAATCTGGCTGAGGCCCATCTGCCGGCATTCGTCGAAACGCCGAACCTGACCGCCGCCTTCTGTTCCTACACCGCCACCGCCTCCCTGACCGCTTCTTGGGAAAGCGCGGGGCATACCTCCTGGGGAATCGCCCATCTCCTGAATGACCTGAGCCGGGCGAAGAAAGAGGCCGACCTGGTCGTGGTCAGCCTCCACGCCGGGGATGAGTACGCGCCCCGGGAAAACCGTTTGCAGCGCAGTTTCGCCCACGCGGCCATTGACAACGGCGCCGACATCGTCGTCGGTCATCACCCCCACGTCCTCGAGCCTATCGAGGTCTACCGAGGCCGGCTGATCTGCTATTCCCTCGGGAACTACGTCTTCGATCAGCCCTGGAACTACGACGCCATGCAGTCGGCGGCGGTGGAGGTGCTCCTGCGCGGCGCCGAACCCAGGCGGGCCTACATCCACCCTCTTCAGATCAACGCCGAATTCCAGCCCGAACCGGTGGACGGCCCCGTGGCCGACGAGATCCTGGAACGACTGGTCCAAGAATCTCGGCGGATAGTTTTGGGTAGTGGACGTTGAAGAGCACCAAAGGAACCGTTACAATTACCCTGGACATGCACATGAACGAAGATAAGGAAGCCGAAAAGGTCGCACGCTCGTTTGTCGACCGGATCAATGCCCACGACAACGAGGCAATCTTTGCCCTCAAGTCGGAAGACTTTGTGTTCATCGATTCGGGTGGGGCGAGGTTCGAACGTAGCCGGATGAACTGGGACGACTACTTCCGCAAATTCCCCGATTTCACCATCCGGATAGAAGAGGTTCTCACCAAAGGCGATACCGTGGTGATCCTGGGCTCGTTCAGCCAAACCTACGTTGTCGATGGAAAACTGCTTAAAGAAAACCACTACACCGGACCTGCAGTGTGGCGGGCGGAGGTGAAGGACGACTTGGTCTCCCGCTGGCAGGTGTATACGGACCACACCAGAACGTGGGAGATCATCAACCGGTATGAACGACGACCGGAGGAGAAATAAACGTTTGGAGGATAGCTATGCGTAACCTGATTCTGGTTTTGATTATTGTGTTAACCGGGACGGTTCTGGCTGACGTGGGCCCGAACGGCGGCTACTACGGCTCCTACGGCGGCGGGGGATCCTTCGTCCGCTACTATTTCTACGACCTGGCCGACGTTTCGGATAGCTTCGGCGGCAACTTCCTGGTTATCGGCGGCCGGGGCTACGGGGCGATCAACGACTGGCTGCGCATCGGCGGCTGCGGCGGCGGCTCCATCGCCGTCCTCGGCGAGGTGGACGACGAGAACAACGAAACTGGCATCGGCTTCGGCGGTCTGACAGTCGAGCCCTACCTCATGCTCACCGACTGGCTCGTCGTCTCGCTGCCGGTGCTTCTGGGCGGCGGCGGGTACGGATTCCGGCACCTCGTCGAGGAGTACCCCGGCAACGAGTACCGCTTCGAGCTCTACGAGTCCGGCTTCTGGCTCATTGACCCATGTATCGAGATCATGTTCAAGCCGGTTCCTTTCCTCGGCGTGTGCCTCCAGGGCGGTTACAGCCTGCTTTTGAACGATAGTGAGGAGTTCAAGAGCAGCGCCTACGCCGGCCTGGCGCTCTACTTCGGCATGCCGTAGAGACAGCCGATGTCTCACCTGTTGTAGGGGAGGGTGTCCACACCCTCCCGATGTCGTGCGACCGTAGACGGTCGCACCTACGCCGCCAATCGCCAATTAATCTCGTAGGGGCCGACCTTCAGGTCGGCCCGTTGATTAAATATTGGGGTCACAATCCTTATCTGGACCTACAGAACTCCACAAAGAAAGAGGTATTTCCGACCCATGGATGTAGGGCGGGGATTTTTTATCCCCGCCGAAAAAGGGATTATGATCTTAAAAGCTGCAGCGGTTTTCAGGATTGCGAAAAATTCAGCCATTCTGCTCACTCAACCCCGACACGACACAAACCGTACTTCCCTGTTTTATACTAACCGCAAGTAACCGTTAAAAAAGGGCCTTGGGACAATGGACGGTAACAAGACACAGAAACGCATCCTGCGGGCCTTCTCGGCCTCCAGCTTTCTAAACGACATGGGCTCGGACATGCTCCTTCCGATCATGCCGCTCTACCTGCTGGGCCTGGGAGCGGGGACCGCATTCATCGGCTTCCTCGATGGGCTTGGCACCGCCATCGTCGCCCTGGCGCAACTGGCCTCCGGCTACATTTCCGACCGGCTGGGGCGGCTAGGCGGGGAAGAATGACGCCCACCGGCGCCCGCCTAACGAAGCACCTCCAACCGGACGCGGACCACGCCGGCCTCGAGCATCCCGAGCTGTTTCGCCGCGGCGTAGGAGAGGTCTATGATCCGCCCCTCGACCCAGGGTCCCCGGTCGTTGATGCGGACCAACACGCTGCGGCCGTTGTCCTCGTTGGTCACCCGCACGCGGGTGCCGAAAGGCAGGCTGCGATGTGCCGCCGTGTAGGCGTTCATGTCAAAAATCTCGCCCGAGGCGGTGGACCTGCCGTGGAATTTTTCGCCGTACCAGGAGGCGTAACCGGCCTCGTACCCGCCGTAGCCGCGTGGACCGGTCCGGTTAAAACATCCAGTCGCCGCTAAACAGAAGGCGGTAAGGATAAAAGCGAGCCTCCGTGCGTAATTCATCGGCCAACCTCTTCGAGCAAATCATGACAAGCCTCGATCACCAGTTCCGGGTCCAGATCGAGCATACAGCGATGATGCCCCAGCGGACAAGCTTTCGGCGGACTCAGCCGGCAGGGTTGGCACTCCAGCCCACCGTGGAACACCAACCGTTGAGGGTGACCTTCCGGCGGACGGAAACCGAGGACGGGCGTTGTCGGTCCATATACGGCGACCACGCGGGTTCCGAGAATATTTGCCAGGTGGAGCGGTGCCGAATCGTTGGTCACCACCAGGTCCGCTACCTTAATGAGCGCCTTCAACTCACCCAGCGTCAGGTCAATCAGACCGAGGGCTCCGGGAATCCCCGTCGTAACCTCGGCGCACACCCCTTCCTCCCCGGCACTACCGCAAACGACAACCCCGACGCGCCTTTCCTTGACCAGCCGCCGACCGACCTCGATGTAGGAGGCTTCCGGGTAACGCTTGCTCGCCCACACACTGCCGGGAAAGAGGACCACCAGGGGACGACTGATGCCTCCAAGACGGTTTTCTATGCATCGGGAATCGGTTTCCGAAACCCCCAGCGTTCCGATGGGTGCGCTTTTGTGCCTAAACCCCAGCGTAGCGCCCAGATCACAGATGCGCCGCCCCTCCTGACGCCCGAGAACGTACTCGACCCGGTGGGTGTAGAAGAATCGGAGAGCGGTGAAGCGGGGTCGGAGGTTCTTGTTCGTAAATGGCGGCGTAAAGGCGCCCTTCGGCGGCCGATAACCCACCCGAACAGGTGTTCGGGTGAGCCGGGCCAGGACGGCGCTGCGCGCCGAACGGTGTGGTACTATCACGGTGTCATACCACCCGCGCAGCTCGCGACCGAGGGAGAGAAGTTTGCCGAGACCCGGCTCCCGGTGCTTATCGTAGACGATGACCCGGTTCAGATAGGGGTGATCGCCCAAGAGAGGCGCCGAAGCGGGGATCACGAGGGCGTCCACCGTCCAGCCGTTCTCCGCCAGGAGTGAGAAGAGCGGCGTCGTCAACGCTACATCACCCAGGAAAGCGGTATTGATCACCAGGACGCGCTTTTTGGTAGCCGAACCGTTCATCGGAGCTAGTATATCACGATAATATAAGCTGATTCGCCCACCTATGTGTTACCTGAAGGGCGTAGCACACAACCAAGCGAGAGAAGATGGACATAGTTCTCGAGATACGCGGCCTGAAAAAGAGCTATGAGCTGGGTCATCTACGCACGCCGGCGCTGCGCGGGGTGGACCTGACCATCGAAAGGGGCGAGTTCACCGCTCTGGTCGGCCCATCGGGCTCGGGCAAGACGACGCTTTTGAACATCGCCGGCTGCCTGGACGTTCCGGACGAGGGCCAGGTGCTCCTCGCCGGCGAGGAGGTGCAGAACCTCAAGTCGGGCCGCCGGGCCAAGATCCGCGGTCGGAGCATCGGCTTTGTCTTCCAGACTTTCAACCTTATCCCGGTTCTGACCGCGTGTGAAAATGTCGAGTATCCCTTGATTCTCGGCGGGCACTACAAGCGGGCCGACGCGGTAAAGAAGCAACAGCTGAAAAAACGTCCGGCGGAACTGCTCACCGAGCTGGGGCTGGAGGAATACATCGACCGCCGTCCCGAAGACATGTCCGCGGGGCAGCGCCAGCGGGTGGCCATCGCCCGGGCTCTGGTCGCCGAACCGGCGATTGTGCTGGCCGACGAGCCCACCGCCAACGTGGACAACGATACCGGCACCGAGATCATGGAGCTGCTCTACGAGATGAACCAGCGCCACGGGGCAACCTTCCTCTTCGCCACCCACGACCCCCTGGTCATGGCCTTCTGTAGAAGGATCGTCACCCTGACCGACGGCCTGGTTTCCGACGACCGGACCCAAGCCGGGGGCGGTGGGCGATGAACAACCTGAAACTGGCAGTCCGCGGAGTATTTCGCAACAAGCGCCGCACCCTCATCGCCGTGGGCGCCATCGCCCTCGCGCTGATGTGCATCATCCTGCTGAACTCCCTCATGGACGGCTTTGACAAACAGTTCAAGGACAACGTGATCGAGAGTTCGGGCCACCTGCAGCTCTACGCCCCGGGATACTACGACGAGAGGCGCACCCTGCCCACCGACATCGCCATCGGCGACCTGTCTGAAAACATGGAGAGGATCCGGGGAATGGACGGTGTCGTGGATGCCACGGCCCAAATCTCCTTCGGCGGACTGGTTTTCCACGGCGGGGATGAAATCGCCGGTATCGTCATCGGCGTCGAGCCCGAGGCGGCGGCCAGGATGCACAATTTTCCGGATAAGGTCCAAAAGGGACGGTACATCACGCCTGAGGATTCCGACGCCTGCGTGATCGGTTACCGGATGGCCGATCTGCTGGATATCGAGGTCGGCGACGTGCTCACCGCCGTCACCCAGACCTCCTACGGCGCGCTAACCGCGATGGATTTTACCGTGGTCGGCACCGTGGCGACGCTGAATCCCTTTATTGACGAGGGCGGGGTGCTCATCCGTCTGGAGGACGCCCAGCGGCACATGGAGCTGGAGGACGCCGCCACGACCATCGTCGTCAACGGTGAGGACCCCGATAAATCCACCGAACTCAAGGAAGACCTTCTCGCCCTTTTGAACGCCGGGGTGGAGTTCGAAACTCCCGCGGTCGAGGAAACCGTAACGGTCGTGCCCGAGGAAGAGGTGCCCCTCTTCGTCGAGGAGGCACCCACCGGGGGCTTCGAGGAACCCGATGAGGAGATCGAGGCGCCCACGAGGGAGGGCTTCGAGGGCTATACCTGGTTCGATCTCAACCACCTGATCTTCGACATGATGGGCATGAAGGACCAGATAATGGACATCATCCGCGCCGTGATGATCATCATGGCGGCGGCCATGATCGCCAACACCATGCTGACCAACGTCTTCGAGCGAACCCGGGAAATAGGTGTCCTCATGGCCATGGGCTCCAAAGGGCGCCAGATACTCTTCATCTTCCTCGGAGAGGCGCTGGTGCTCGGGCTCATCGGCTCGCTGGTCGGCGTCGTTCTGGGGGGCGGCCTGGGCCTGGTTTTCCAGCACGTGGGCATAGATTATGGCACTGATTTCAGCGAGTGGGTGAACATCCCCATGGGCAACGTCTTCTACGCCCTCGTCACGCCGCTGATGCTCGTGCGCGCCTTCATTCTCGGGATTTTCGTAAGCCTGTTGGCCGGTATCTACCCCGCCGCAAAGGCGGCCCGGATGCTGCCGACCAAGGCCCTGCGCTTTATCTAATGATGGAGACAAACATGAGTTACACTTTGAAGTTCGAGGGGGGAGACGACCGATGAACAACATCAAGCTCGCCCTCCGCGGCGTGTTGCGCAACAAGCGGCGCTCCCTCATCACCATTTTGGCCATTGCGATAGCGATGATGGCGATCGTGGTCATGAACGCCTTCATGGACGGCAACGAAAAGCAGTTCAAGGACAAGATTGTGGAGACCTCTGGCCACGTTCAGCTCTACGCTCCGGGGTACTACGACGAAAGGCGCACCCTCCCCACCGACATCGCCATCGGTAATTTATCACAGACCATGGAGACGATCCGGGGCACGGAGGGGGTCACCGACGCCGCTGCCCAGATAACCTTCAGCGGTTTAGCCACCTACAGCGGCGACGAGATATCGGGGGCGTTCATAGGCATCGAGCCCGAGGTCGCCGGTCGGATCCACGACCTGACCGACGCGGTGACCGAGGGGAGATACATCACCGACGGCGACTTCAACGGTTGTCTGGTCGGCTACCGCATGGCCGAGCTCCTGGGCCTGGTGCCGGGCGATTTGCTTACTGTCGTCACCCGAACCTCCTACGGCGCCATCACCGCCATTGATTTGACCATTGTAGGGATCGTGGCCACGAACAACCCGATGATAGACGAGGGCGCGCTGCTGCGCCTGGAGGACGCCCAGCGGCACATGGAGCTGGAGGATGCCGCCACGATGATCGTCGTAAACGGCGAGGACCCGACGGAAAGTCTGGAACTGAAGGAGGATCTCCTCGCCGCATTGAATGCGGGAAGGACACCGGTTCCGGTCGAGCCCGGGGAGTCGTCGGTTGAGGGTGTCGAATCCCCCACCCGCGAGGGCTTCGAGGCCTACACCTGGGAAGAGCTCAGCTACTCCATGCTCAACATGATCGCAATGCGCGAGAAATCCATGGGCATCATCCGCGCCATCATGATCATCCTGGCCATGGCGATGATCGCCAACACCATGCTGACCAACGTCTTCGAGCGCATGAGAGAGATCGGTGTGCTGATGGCCCTGGGTGCAAAGGGGCGGCAGATTATGGGGCTGTTTCTGGGCGAAGCCGCCGTGCTCGGCTTCTTCGGCTCCCTCGTCGGGGTGGCGATCGGGACCGTTTTCGGGCTCGTACTGCAGAACGTGGGTTTAGACTTCGGTGACGACATGGGCACCCTGATGAACATCCCCATGGACACCGTCTTCTACGCCCTGGTGAAACCGATTATGATCGTCCGCGCCTTCGCCTTGGGTATTCTGGTAAGTGTCATCGCCGGGCTCTACCCGGCCGCCAAGGCCGCCCGCATGCAACCCACCAAGGCCCTGCGCTTTATCTAACCGAGGGAGCGACAATGCGACGCCTGACCCTTTTCTGCCTGATACTCCTCACGCTGCCGGCGGTCGCGATCACGGCGGAGGAGGTCATCGAGGCCGTGGACGCTAACATGGTCTACGACACCATGACTGCCGTGTCCAAGATGGAGATAGTCACCCCCGAAGGCGAGACCCGCACCAAGCTGATGACCATCATTGCACAGGGAAACAACAACGCCCTCATAACGGTGACATATCCCCAGAGGGAGAGAGGCACTCGGCAACTCCGCCTGGATGACGAGCTCTGGCTCTACATCCCGTCCGAGGACAAGGAGCTCAAGCTCACCGGCAACATGTTACGGCGCTCTATGCTGGGCAGCGACTTCTCCTACGAGGACATGATGTCGAGTCATGAGCTGCTGGAGGACTACGACGCGGAGCTGGAGGAAATCGAGGAGTACCGTGGGCGGGAGTGCTACGTGATCCTTTTGACCGCCAAGCAGCTAGACGTCACCTACCGCTCCCGGCGCGTATGGATCGACGTGGAGCTCCTCGTGCCCCTGAAGCAGCAACTCTTCGCCGCCTCGGGCACCCTGTTGAAAGAGTCAACTATGGGCGGGATCGCCCAGTACGGTGACCGCTGGTATCCCACGGTGGTGGTGATGCGCGATCTGGTTCGGGGCTCGGGCAAGACCACGGTGACCACGTCCGACATCACCTTCGACGTGGAGATACCGGAGGGGACCTTCAGCAAGGCCAACCTGCGCGGTTAGAAGCGGACCAGAGGGTCAGGAGCCGGAGCTTGCAGCGGTTGACATACCCCCGGAGCGTGTGTATCCTTCGGGGGTATTTTAAAGACCTATTTCCGGAGAGAGATGACCACCCAGCGCGACATCTGCCCCAATTGCGGAACACGCCACGAGGCGGACGGCAAGTTCTGCATCATGTGCGGAACACCCCGCCCCAAAGGGGATATGGTCTGTCCCTCCTGCGGCGAACCCATCCGGGAAACGGACATCTTCTGTGGCAACTGCGGCTTCCGTCTGCGCGGCGATGGTTCCAAGGTGCCAGCCAGGATGGAGCCCGAGGAAGAGGCGAAGCTCCACCACTCCCCCACCGATGCACCCATCACCCTCTCCGAGCTACTGGCCGTGCCGCCCAAGCTTCCCGATGACGGTCTCATAGTTAGGAAGGCCGCGACGGGGGTAAAATACGGTCCCGGGAGTTTCGACCGGATCAAAAAGCTCATCAAGAAGGGGGCCATCACCGGGGATGACACCATCGGCATCGGGGACGGCCGCTGGTGGCTCATCAAGGACCATCCCCAGACCTGCGAGCTGGTCGGCGTGGAGATGGAGGAACCCGAGGAGGTCAAGATAGATCTCGCGGCGCCCCGCATCGAGCCTGAGACGAGGAAGTCGGTCACCAAGGTCACCAAAGAGGAGGAGAAGGACCTACCACCACGGCCCAGCCTCATCCCGCCGGACAACATCTACATCTACCTCATCGATTCCAAGAAGGAGATGGGACCGATGAGCTACGCCACCCTGGTCAAGTACATCCGTAACGGAACTCTGGCAAAACACGACTACATCTACTCAACTAAGAACAGGTGGACCAGCTTCCGCGATCTGTTGAAAGAGGCCGGCGAGGGAGCGTAGGCATACATTTTCTCATCGGTGAAGTTGAGGCGGGAGCTCAGGCTCTTGCTTTTTTTCATCGCCCATTTCAGACGACCGGATGTGCTAAAATAAACCCGCCACCCCGCCGGGGAGATTTCTAGTGTACTGCCCCGCCTGTGGAAATCAGAATCCGGATCACGCCCGCTTCTGCCGCCAGTGCGGCACCCGGCTGCCGGACCTGGCCACCGAAACCACCACGGACTCCGATCTCGAGCTGATCGAGAGCGCCAGCGAGTTCGTCGGCCAGACCCTGGGGCGTTACCGGGTCTTGCGCAAGCTGCGAACGACCTCGACCGGCATCATCTACCGAGCCCTGGACACCCAGCTCGACCGGATAGTCGCCCTGAAGATCCTCCCCCACGGCCTCAGCTTAAATGACTCCGAACACCCTAGTCCCGTGGAGGAGGAAGAGGCTCTGGAAGCCTTCCGCGAGGAGGTGAACCTCGCCGCCAACCTGGAGCATCCCAACATCCTTCCCGTCCACGACTTCGGCCGCTTCGGCGACAACTACTTCGTCGTCATGAAACAGGCCGACGGGCACTCTCTGGCTCGTCACATAGATAAGAGGGCGCCCCTGGCACCCGTCGAGATGCTCAGAATCGGCATCCAGATCGCCACCGCCCTGGTTTACCTCCACAAGCGTTTCATCATCCACGGTCGCCTCTCGCCGAGCGGGATCATCCTCCAGGACTCGGGACACGTCCTCCTCCGCGACATCACCTTCCTCGGGCGGAAGATCCCCCGCCCCCTCTCGCCGAACGAGAAGATCTACCAAGCGCCGGAGCTGGCCGACGGTGACACCCTCGACGCCCGCAGCGACATCTACTCTCTGGGCGTTCTCCTCTACCAGCTACTCACCGGACACCTGCCCTACAGCGAGGAGAGGGGAGAGGCCGACGAGCTGACCGTGCGGGGCGTTCCCCTCTCCCTGGAAGAGCTTCTCATCTCCATGATCCAGCGCGACCCGGAGAAGCGGATAAACTCGGTCGAGGATGTGCGCGAGAAACTCCGGCGGGCTTACTCTCTCTCCATCACCTCCCTGGCGGGCGAGGAAGACCTGACCGGGGAGTTCATCGATTTCTCCCGCCTGTCAACCGCCCAGGAAGCCGATCGTCGAGTAATCCTCGAGGGTATGCTCAACGCCATCGCACAGGACATCGATCTAAAAAGCCTGATGGTCGTGGAGACCGACTCCGAGGCTCTCGACGCCATCGCCGCCGGAGAACCGGCTCCTCCCAACTCCATCGGACGTCTCTCCTTCTACTCCGTCCTCGACGAAACCGTCCGGCAGGCCCGGCAGGTTCAACTGGCCGACTCGCTGGAGAACCTCGTCGAAGAAACGAAGATTGGGAAGGAGGTATCACTGTCGGCGACACGCACCTTCCTCTCCGGTGTGGCCGATCGGGAGAGGAAGCTGAAGCGGGCCCGCTTCATTCTGGGTAACAACCTGGTAACCGAGTTCCGCCGGGCGGCGGAGAGTTTCTCCCAGGTGCTGGCCAGTGACTCCAACTGCGAGGAGGCCCGGGAAGGATTGGCCATTCTGACCCAAATGGGCGAACTCTGGCAGCAGGCCGACGAGAAACCGAGGCTGAAGTGGCTCCTTCCGGTGCTCATCGGCGCCGGCGCGTCAATCCTGACCGTGGTCCTACTCCTGATTTTCAGCGGCGGCGACCCGGGGATGCTGTCCGACGCCCTTTCCCCCAGGGGCTTCCTCCCGGGCGGGATCCAGAACCTCCTGGGCGAAGCCGCCGAGGCCGAATTGGTGCTGGCTCTACCTTCGGACCCGGCCAGCGAGCCGACTTTCTGCGGCGATTGGGTCCTGGTTCCCCTCGAAGGAGCCACCCTGGCCGCCTACTCCCTGGAAAGCGAGAAAGAGGTCTGGCGCCAAAGCGATACGCCGGTAGACCACCCCCCGCTGGTTTACCGAAAGGAGATCATCATCGCCTCGGGGCAAACACTCTCCCTACACGATACAGAGGGCACCATCATCGCCAGCCACAACCTGGAAGAACGATTGGCAGGAATTCCCGCTTTGGGCCCGGAAGGCCAACTCTACGTTGCAAATGAGAAGGGCACCCTCTTCGCCTTCGATTTGGCCACCCCCCGCAAGCTGCGTTTCCTCTGGTCCATCAGCAGCCAGGTCCGACCCGCTGGACTCTTCCCCGCCCCCGCCGGGAAGAAACTCCTGGTGAGTTTCATTGACGGGTCCTTAGTCCTCTTCGACGGATTTAACGGAGGCGAGCTCTGGCGCTACAAGATCGAGGGCTCGATCGTCCCCACCGCACGATCGCCCCAACCTATCATCACAGGCGAAGTGATCTACATCGCCGCCTCTAACCGCTGCATCGCCCTGTCCCTGGAAAACGGCTCCCTCATGTGGCAACAGTTTCTCTCCGGACCGCTCGGAAACCCGACGCTCTGGGAGGGGTCTCTCTTCATCCCATCTGGGGACGGGCGAATATACCGCCTGTTAGTGGACGGTGGAAACGTGGCGGAGGTCGAGAACCTCGGCTCCGAACTCGCCCTGGAGCGGCCGTTGGTCTGCGGGTCGGAGCTCATACTTCGCCTGGCCGATGGGAGCCTCTTACCGGTGAGAACCACCGATCTCAAACCGGTGAATCGGGACCTGCCCAAGGCCGACTTCCCCCTGGCGGCCACCAAGGGCTCAGCATGGCTGGTCAGGGGCTCGGTGATCTACCGGCTGACCAGCTCCGAAGAGGAATAACCCCCTTTCCGCAAGATGGCTCCCATGACCAACAGTACCCAAGACGTTCCCTTCGTCCACCTCCACAACCACAGTGAATACTCGGTCCTCGACGGCATGTGCCGGGTGGAGGATATGGTCTCCCGGGCCGTGGAGTACGGCATGCCCGCCCTGGCGCTGACCGACCACGGCAACATGTTCGGCGCGGTCACCTTCTATCAGGCCTGCCAGCGTCGGGGGATCATCCCGATCATCGGCTGCGAGATGTATCTGACCCCCTGGTCTCTGCGCGACCGGAATCCCGCACAGAGGGAACGCCATCACTTGATCCTCCTCTGCGTTGACAACGTTGGCTACCGCAACCTCGTTAAGCTGACCAGTCTGGCCCACACCGAGGGCTTTTACTACAAGCCGCGGATCGACAAGGAGGTCCTCCAAGAATATTCCGACGGCCTCATCTGCCTCTCAGCCTGCCTCTCCGGCGAGATACCCCGCTTGCTCAAGGCGGATGATTACCCCGGGGCCAAGGAGGCGGCCGGTTGGTACGCCGAGGTCTTCGGGAAGGAGAACTTCTTCCTGGAGCTGATGGACCACGACCTCGACGTGGAGCGGAAGGTCAACCACGGCCTGATCTCGCTGGCCAGGGAGCTCAACCTGGGAACCGTGGCGACCAACGACTGCCACTACCTCGAGCATTCCGATCACCGTACCCACGAACTACTGCTCTGCATTCAGACCCAGAAAATGCTGTCCGATCCGGACCGCATGCGCTTCCCCAGTGATCGCTTCTATTTCACGAGCCCTCAGGAGATGGCAAAGCTCTTCGAGGAGCTCCCCGATGCTGTGACCGCCTCTGCGGAGATCGCCAAGAGGTGCCACCTCGATCTGGAACTCAACCCCCCCGGGGGGAAACTGCCGTCCTACCCCATCCCGGATGGGTACTCGGACGAGGGGGCATACCTCCGTAAACTGGTGCTGAGGAAACTCCAAGAACGTTGCCCCGACTGCGGCAGTGGATATGGGGAACGCCTGGGGGAGGAGCTGGACATAATCAACGCCATGCACTTCCCCGGGTACTTCCTGATCGTGTGGGACATAGTACGGCAGGCCAAGCAGATGGGAGTCGAGGTCGGACCGGGCCGCGGCTCGGCCGCCGGTTCGCTCGTCGCGTACGTTCTGGGCATCACCGACATCAACCCCATGGAGTACGGCCTTCTCTTCGAGCGATTCCTCAACCCCGAGCGGGTTACCATGCCCGACATAGACCTGGATTTCGCCGACGATCAGCGGGAGCAGGTCATCGAGTACGTAAAAGGCAAGTACGGCGTTGGTAATGTGGCCCAGTTGATCACCTTCTCCAAACTGGGAGCGCGGGCGGTCATCCGCGATGTGGGGAGGGCCCTCGGGGTTCCGCTGGATACGGTGGATCGGGTGGCGAAGCTCGTTCCCTTCGGACCGGGCGTAACTCTCAAAGGGGCCCTGGAGACGACGCCGGAGCTGCGGCAGGCGGTGAAGGAGGATCCTCTGATCTCCGAGGTCTTGAACTACGGTCAGAGTCTGGAGGGCCTGGTCCGCCACGCCGGGACCCACGCCGCCGGAGTGGTTATCTCCGACCGCCCCCTCGACGAGATGGTGCCCATGTACACGGGCAACACCACCCAGTACGACGGCGGCTCGATAGAGAAGGTCGGGCTCTTGAAGATAGACTTCCTGGGCTTGAAGAACCTTTCGGTAATCCGGGACTGTCTCAAGATCATCGGGAAGCGGCACGGGAGGGACATACGGCCCGAGGACATCGAGCTGGACGACCCAAAGACCTACGAGTTGTTAAAACGGTGCGACACCGCGGGAATCTTTCAGTTGGAATCGGAGATCGCCCGGGACGTTCTCCGGCGGGTGGCCCCGGACAATTTCCGCGAGTTGATCCCGGTCCTCTCACTTTTCCGGCCCGGCCCCCTGGGCAGCGGCATAACCGAAACCTACATCAAGGGCAAGCACGGCCAGGCGCCGATAACCTACCCCCACCCCACCCTCGAGGGCGTGCTGGTGGAGACCTTCGGGGTCATGGTCTACCAGGAGCAGGTGATGCAGGTCGCCAGCACCCTGGCCGGTTTCACCCACGGAAGAGCGGACCTCCTGCGACGGGCCATGTCGAAGAAAACGGGCGAGTTGGACAGCTATCGCGAGGAGTTCATCAGGGGTGCCGAGGGGAAGGAAATTAGCGTGAAGCTGGCCGGTCGGGTCTTTGACCAGATCATCCCCTTCGCCCGTTACGGTTTCAACAAGAGCCACTCAGCCGCCTACGCCGTGATCACCTACCGCACTGCCTGGCTCAAGGCCAACTACCGTTCCGAGTTTATGGCGGCCCTCCTCTCCCACGAACTGAGCGACGAGAACAAAATCGCTTACTACCTTGGCCAGTGCCGTCGCGACGGCCTCGAGATACTTCCGCCAAGCCTGGAAGCGAGCAGCAAAAGCTTCACCGTCGAGGATACCGACAAGGGTACAGCCATCCGTTTCGGACTGGGCGCCATCAAGAATGTTGGGCTCGGGCTGGTGGAACTCATCATCGCCGACCGGGAAGAGAACGGACCCTGCGCCTCATTGAAAGATCTCGCCCTCAGGCTGGGCACCCAACAGATCAACAAACGGGTCCTGGAAAGTTTAGTCAAAAGCGGGGCGATGGACGGGCTTCCGGGCACCCGCGGTCAGAAATTCGCCACCATCGAGCATGTTCTAGAGACGGTGGCGATCGAGCAGCGTGATATAAAGCTCGGTCAGGAATCCCTCTTCGGCGGTCAGACGGGCGAGAGACCCGTAGATCCTCTCGATGAAAACCTCGAGCCGTGGAGCGAGCACGAGAAGATGGCGGGGGAGAAAGAGGTACTGGGACTCTACCTGAGCGGCCATCCTCTCAACCGGTACTCCCGGACGATTGACCGTTTCGCCAACGACGAGTTGGCTCGAATGCAGGACCTCCGCGGCGGGGAACAGGTTCGCGTCGCCGGGGTCTTCACCCACATCACCCGTAAACTGGATCGGAACAGCCAGCGGATCGCCTTCGCCTCCCTGGAGGACGAAAGCGCGATGGTTGAGGTGGCAATTTTCGCCGAGACCTACGCCCGCTACCGCGACCTGGTCGCCAAGGACAAAGTTGTCCTGGTGGTGGGTCAAGCACAGACCAACCGGGACGAGATCAACATCCGCGCCAACGCCATCTACGATCTGATCCAGGTTCCCCGGCTTCTGGCAAAACAGCTTCATCTCGAGCTCTTCGGCGGCGGCCTGACCGACGAGAACCTGGCCCCGATTCGCGCCCTCCTGACCGAGTACCCAGGCGAACTGGAGGTCTACCTGCACCTCCGACTGGCGGGAAGCGGGGTCACCCTCCGGGCGGGCCCTCCCTGCATGACCGCGCCGGACGAAGAGCTGTTGAGGAAACTCGAGGTGCTCGTCGGCGAAGGCAACGCCTACCTCACCCCAGCCGCCGAACCTCGAGTTTAGGGGTATGAAACGGGGGGAACGCCCTGGAAGTCCGTACCACCTCCGTCATGGTGTTCAAGTTGAGCGGAACAGAACCGGGATAAAGATAAGCTGAGGGAGACCTCTATGGGCAAGCTGAAGGTTATGCCAATCCTAATCTTCGTCGTCGCGGCGCAGGGCGACGCCGGTTATCTGGGCGACCTCACCTCCGGCGCCACACCGATCGGCGAGCACACCTCCATCGTGATGACCGCCGAAGAGGTGGTCATTGAGCTCCGGAGCGAGGAGGTTGTCTACGAGGACTGGAGCTCCACACGCTACTCCGCGACCATAACCGCGGATTTCCTCTTCACCAACACCGGAGAAGCGAACACGGTGTACACCTACATCCCCTACTCGGTGATGACCATCTTCGTCTCGGTCCTCTACGACGCGGTGGATATGGCCATCCCCCTGGAAAACCCCAGGGTGCTGGTGGACGGCGAGCCGGTCGAGGTGCGAAAGCTCTGCGTGGGTAACTTCGACGAATCGGTCTTGGAGGGCGGGACCTGGGAGGAATTCGCCGAGCGGGCGCTCCCCCTCTTCGATGAACAACCCGAGAACGGGGAACCTTTTTATTTCCGCCGCTACTTCACCGATTCCGAGTACGGCTTGGGTGATATAACCCACCCCGCCGACGCGCTCCTGGCCTACTGGGAGGTCCCTTTCGCCGCGGATGAGACCAAGCTGGTCGAATACGTCCAGGAATATTCCCTGACCTCGGACTACGGCGAGCAGGTGTTCCGGCTCACCTACCCGCTCTTCACCGGCGCCGGCTGGCGGGGTGACATCGGCTTCGGCAGGGTTACCGTTGTACCCGGAGAGGGTTGCGACTGGAGCGATCTGCGTTACTACACCGGCCTCCACCTGCCGCTCCCGGAGGAGGTGGAGGGCCACCGGCTGGAAATTTGTGGCGACATAGCCGACCACGCGGCCTTCGGTAAGTCCGATTTAGCGAGTTACGACGGCGGGGATTACGAGCGTGCCCTGGTCTGGGAGTTCACCGACTACGAGCCCCATCCGGGACAGCTCAACTCCTACGCCCTCTACCCCGACATCGGCGACCTGGGAACTTACCAATACATGCTCCACGAAGACTACGAGGCCGGCTTCGAGGAGTCCTACGACAACCCCTGGGACTACTCGATGATCTACCTCTATCTGGGTGAATACCCCCCAAGTTACTTCTTCGTCGTGGAAACTGACGGCGTGCCGCTCTTCGACTCACCCGGCGGCAATCCCCTGGACGACGCGCGCATCGGCTTCACCCACGGGGCCCGGGTCTTAGATTGGGAAGGAAATTGGATTAAGGTCTCCTGGAAGGACTGGGAAAGCGATCGGAGTGGAGAGGGCTGGGCCAACCTCCTGCCGCTGGACGAGGACTGGCTGGTCGTCCCGAGCCTCTTGCCCCTGCCCGACTCCTACTACGAGCCTGTGGAGGAGTGACCGGGCGGCCCGCAGACGGGCCGCGCTACGTAAGGGGACGTCTGCCGGGCTGAGGCGGTGGCACAGGTTTTTGCAGAAGGGAACCCGGCGGACTTCACCGAGGTTCATTTGCGCAAAAACTGTGCCACCGCCGTGCAACCGCTCCCGCTGGTCGCTCCCGCAATGCACCAAAGACAAGGGGTTTTAACCCCTTGTGGATGTGTTCAAGGGGATGAACCGAGCGAAGCGAGCTATGCCTCTGGCAAATCCCCTTGTCTCAACGTAGGGGCTGCCCTCTGTGGCCGCCCTCGGGCGGGTCAACAGACCCTCACCTACTAAGTCCTCATACCCTATGGTTCAACAACCTCTAACAGGCGGTCCACTATCTCGTCCGGATTGACTCCCTCGGCCTCGGCGTTGAAGTTGATGAGCACCCGATGGCGCATCACGGCGTGGGTCAGGGCGCGCACGTCGTCCACCGAGGCGACGGGACGACCGCGCAGCGCAGCCCGCGCCTTGGCCCCGAGGATGAGATACTGTCCGGCGCGCACGCCCGCCCCCCAGGCCACCCAGCGTTTTATAAAATCCGGAGCGGTTGGGTCGTCGGGACGGCTCGCCCGGGCCAGGCCTACCGCGTATGTCACCACGTGGGACGCCGCTGGGATCTCGCGGATCAATCCCTGAAGCTCGTTTATCTCATCCGCGGAGAGCACCTGTTCCAACTCCGGCTCCTCCCCACCGGTGGTTTGGGCGACGATCTGCTCCTCCTCGTCCAGATCGGGATAGTCGATGCGCACCTCGAACATGAAGCGGTCGAGCTGGGCCTCGGGCAGAGGATAGGTTCCCTCCTGTTCGATGGGGTTCTGGGTGGCGAGGACGAAGAACGGTTCGGGTAGGGGGTAGGTGGTATCGCCGATGGAGACCTGGCGCTCCTGCATCGCCTCGAGGAGGGCTGCCTGGGTCTTCGGGGGGGTGCGGTTTATCTCGTCGGCCAGGATCAGGTTGGCGAAGACCGGTCCGCGGAGGAACTGCATGTCCCTGCGTCCGGTCTCGGGGTCCGGCTGAATCACATCGGTGCCGGTGATGTCGGCGGGCATCAGGTCTGGGGTGAACTGAATCCGCTTGAAGGAGAGGTCCAAAATGCGGGCTAGGCTGGAAACCATGAGCGTCTTGGCCAGCCCCGGAACACCGACCAGTAGGGCGTGGGCATGGGAAAACAGCACGATCAGAAGCTGTTCGATAACCTCGTGCTGCCCGACGATAACGCGAGAAAGCTGATCCTCGACGCTCCGCGCGGCCTCGGACAACCGTTCCAGTTTGGCTTCGGCCTCGACGACGTCCAAGGGTAACCTCATTCGTAACGGGCGATTCACCTTAATTATACAGCAAAAGGCGCTCTACAGTTCCGCCGGTGTATCACCAACGGGCTCAAAAAGGCCGGCTCAAACCCGGCCTCTGGCAGGTAAAAATTTGGTGGACTATCCCTCCTCCGGCCAGATCTCACCCTTGTCGCCACACACGATCTCGCCCATCTCGGTGCGCGCCCCGGCGGCGATCTTCACCCCGGGCATCAGCACCGTCATCGGCGCCACGTAGGCATCGGGGCCGATCACGGCGCCGAACTTGGGCAGGTCCACCTCCACCGGCTCACCCTTGACCATCGAGGTAATCTTCTCGCCGGGAGGCGGGTCGCAAAAAGCGACTACACCGTCACCCAACGTGGCCCCATCAGCGATGACACACCTGGTTAAGAGGCAGCGGCGTCCGATCCGCACACCGGCCCCGATCAGGCAGTTCCCGATCTGGGTGCCACCGGCGATCTGGGAGTTGGGACCGATTGCGGTGCGATTCATTATCTGCACCCCGGGGTGTATGTAGCAGTTCCGCGAGATCATCACCCGATCGGTGAGGAGGCTTCCCCGACCGATCCAGGTGTCCTCGAGGACGTTCACGGTGACGCAGCGATGGACATCGTCCAGCATGCGGGACTTCACGTTGAACCGCTGCAGGGGACGATCCTGGATCAGACGGGTGTTAGCCTCCAGTAGATGCCAGGGGTAACCGATGGGGTACCAACCGCCGTTGGACTCCACCCAGTGGAGCTTACCCTCGGCGGCCAGCTTGGCGACGGCATCGGTAAGCTCGATCTCCCCGCGCTCGCTCGGCTCCAACTCGGTTAACGACTCCAGAAAGTCAGCGTTTATTTTGTAACATCCGGTATTGGCCAGATCGGAGACGAACTGGGCGGGCTTTTCATAGACGCCGGTCACGCGGTCATCCTCGGTGGTAAGGACCCCGAAACGCTCAGGGTTGATAACCCGCTGGGCCAGGACGGCGTTGGGGTACTCGAACATCTCTTCGAAATTATCGTCGCGGTAGAGGTCGTCCCCCATGAGCACGAGCGCCTCGCCTGATACTTTATCAGCGGCGCACAGGAGGGCGTGCCCGGTCCCCCTCTGCTCCTTCTGCTCCACGTATCGGAGCCGAATACCCCGATGGCTGGAGCCAAAGCGCCGGATGATCCTCTCCCCCATGAAGCCAACCACGATGATCGCCTCGTCCACCAGTCCCTCGATGGAGCGCAGGTTCAGCTCGATTATCGTGTGCCCGGCGACCTCGTAGAGGGCCTTGGGGGTTTTGACGGTCAGGGGATATGTGCGTGTGCTCAGACCGGCCGCTAGAATAACTGCCTGCATCTACCCCGCCTATTATCTCGTAATCACTACTCCACGAGCTTTATAGCAAAAAAAATACTAAATTGATAGGCCCTACCGCAATGAAAGCTGGGGCGGGGCAACGGTTCGGCTGATGAACACATCCTCCGCCAGGAGGGAGAACTCGTAGCACCCCCCGGAAAGATACCCTTCGGGGGGATTACCCAGGTAGAAATTCACCGAACCGCTGCTCGTAAAGAGGGTCACCTCAGCCTCCGCCTCCGGGATGGTTTGGCCGTCAAAGCTCCAGTTTCCCTTCAGCAGAGCGCTCGGCTCGCCGTGTCGGTACTGCACGGTGGCCAGCAGCCCCGAATCCTCCCAATAAAGTTTAGTCACGTACTGACACGGGCGCGGGGGAATGTAAAAATCCTCCGTGGTGAGGGCAAAGTCCGTATCATCGGTAATCACGACGCCATGGTACCCGGTGGGCACCTCGAAGCCGGTCAGTTTGTAGACCAGCTCGCCGTCCGTGCTGTCAACCCGGAGGGTTTTGGAGAGGGGTTTGTTCGGTGACGGAGGGGTCCAGCGGCAGGTAAAGACGTCACCGGGGGAGGCGTTCTGAAAGAGGACGACGATTTCCAGCTTCTCGGATTCGGCGGGTTCAGCAGGCGGGAAGAGCACCTCCACAATCTCGAGCCGCAATCCTCCGGTCGCGAGGTAAAGGATCACCCATACCCAGAATAAAAGCAGGGGGAACGAGTACCGGACAATCCTCCCGACGAACCGTTCCATCATTCCACCGCCCGGACCTTGCACGCCGCGAGCTCCAGACCCCGTTCCTCCATTTCAAATACCTCGAGCAACTCATACCCGAAATCACTTGCACTCACTCCGAGCTCGGTCAAACCCACCGCCGGCACCGGCGCTCCCGACGGGTCATCGTTCAGACCGATGTGGATCAGCCCCGCCAGCGGGCTCACCGTGGCTATTGAAACCGAGAGCTTCCGTCGTTCAACCGTCCGATTCTGGACGTATAGATCATCGCCATCAACGGATACAGTTATCTTCCTACGATGCAAGTGCTCGGCAATACGCAGGACGTACAGGCGCTGACGCAGAACCGTCTCCACGAGCGTCCGGCCAAACCAGACACCGATGAGGTGCAGCATCCGCTTCGCGGCAATCGGTTTCCCGTCGCGGCGGTCCTCAAGATCAACCAGGTTCTCCGTCGGCACCCCAGCCGGTCCCAGAAAGGCCACGAGGCAATCACCGGTCAGGCCGGCCACCCCATGGGGCCAGTGGGTGGTCAACTGGGAGCCGTCGTAAACCAACTCGTCTGGCAAGAAACGTGTTTGTAGCATAGGCACGGGGAGGAGCACTTTTCCATGGCAATTGTAGGATGATTCGATCCAAAAGACAAACGAGCCCCATCGGACCAATAAATCGGGGTAAGCCGGAGAAGCAGCCTACCCCAAACCAATAATCGTCAAATCCCGTCCTAGAGGGTTGTTCTGAGCCTGAGCCCCACGTTGATGGAGTCCCGTTCGTGGTCATACTCGTATGCGCGGTAATCGGCATTGATATGAATCACAAGGTCCTCGACAATGTTGTAGGAGAAGGACAGTCCCCAGGAATGGTCGGTGCGGTTGGTCTCAATGTCCGTGTAGATGGATATGCGGGAGTTGAACCGGTACGAGAGCTCGAAAGCCAGGGTCTCGGTGGGGTAGATGTTGATCTTGGTGTGAATCTTCCAGGTGTGACGAAGTCTCGTGCTCCCCTGCCCTTCACCCACTGGAAAATCCACCTGCTCCTTGAACGAACCGGAGAAATCCAGCCCCCAGTGATCGGAAATACTGAACACCGGTTCGATGAGCAGCTCCCGCGAGAGGGTATCAGTGCCGCTTTGGAAGTCGTCGGTCCGGCGGTTGTTCCGGCTGAGGGTGTAGGTCAGTCCGACGCGCAAGCCATCATTGAGCTTCACCTCGCTGCCGAAGCTGAGCTTGATCTCGTTGCTCTTAGGCATGCTGCTGCTCACACCGCCCGAGGTCCGGTCGAAACCGATGTTGAAGTTGGCGTTGAGGGAGACCGCCTGGGTCAGTTTCCATTTAATGTTGGAGGATACGTCGTTGTAGAGGGAGATGGTGTCTTTTTCGGAGCTGATCGGGTAGGAGAAGTCGTCATGGGTGACCTTGTGCTGCAACTTGAGGATAAAGCTCTTACCCAAATTAACCTGGCCGCCGGTGGTCATCGTGTTCTTTACGTTGGTGAGGACGGAGTCGGCGATGGCGAAACGCTCCGGGGGCAGATCACCGTCGTCGTCGTAGTACCTCCTGTTTGTCGTGTCCTGGGAAAGGGCCCAGTTGAGGTAGTTCTCGTGAGGTGTGTCCCAGTTGAGCTGCAACTTCCAGTTTATTCCACGGGAAAGCAGATCGTAGAGCGGCCACCAGGGGGAGTGGAGACGGTACTCCGGGATCGGATCGAGCTCCGGGTAGATCCAATAGTAGTACTTATTGAGGTAGTACTCCTTCTCCAGGTACGTCGTTGTGCCGTGGATCAGATCTACGCTCAAGATACCCTTCACGTCGAAGGGGGTCACGTAGTTGGCGACCACTGAGAGGTTGTTGTTCAGGGTGTTTTGGTTGCGTTCGATCAGGTTAACGTCCCGGTAGAGGGTCCCGTTGAAGAGGTAGCGCAGCTCAAAGGTCGTGTTCTTCCAGGGGCTGTAGTTCCCGGTCAAGCTGCTTGAAACATTG
>SDBS01000418.1_pt1 | contig 40641 bp, 33 predicted proteins | sample 2277091 | NCBI WGS metagenome assembly SDBS01 (sample SAMN10404972, study PRJNA504765) | marine sediment metagenome | isolation source: marine sediment core GS10_PC15, 163 cmbsf | place: Arctic Ocean: Southern Knipovich Ridge | collected 2010
TACACTGTTAATCCCGGCCCACCATTAAAGATAACCGAGTTGCATGTTAAAGTTACCGGTCCGGCAGGATCTGATCCTGAATTTATCAAGCTGCTGCAAAACTTTGCCCTACGCCAAGGCGATATTTTTAATACTGCTAAATATAAGCAGGCAAAAAAGAGCTTATTTGATTTGGCCAATAGGCGTGGTTACTTAACAGCTAAAATGGAAGACAGTGTTATAAAGATTGATCGTGATCAATACACTACGGATATAGTTATTCTTTTTGATAGTGGTCCCCGCTATTTTTTCGGACCCATAAAGTTCGATAAAACTAAATTTAGCGAAACATTTATTCGGCGTTTTCTCACTTTCAAACAAGGAGAACAGTACTCCAGTACAAAAGTACAACAGTCGCAACAAAACTTTTATAACAGCAATCAATTTAAAAGCGTAACTATTGAACCGTTGCTAAAGCAAGCCAAAAATCTGTATGTGCCAATATTGGTCCATGTCACACCACATCGAAAACTACACGTTAGTATAGGAGCTGGATATGGTACTGATACAGGCCCGCGTGGAACATTAGGATTAACCGTTAATAACATAGGAAAATTTGGCGAATATTTTACCGGCACTGCACAAGGCTCATGGATACAACAAACTTTTGAAGCCAGTTATATTATTCCCGGCAAAGATCCCATAACCAGTCAATATGATATCAGCGCTGGCTCCGATCGAGAAAATTATCACTACGGCGATTCACGTACATATAAATTCGGTCCGGGATATACCACTATAATTGGCGGTTGGCAGCAAAAAGTGCGCTTGGATTTCCTGCGCGAGAACTGGCGTTTTTGTAATAATAGTGATGAGTGCGATAATGCAAAATGGACTCGTACAAGTATGGTGCTACCATCAATTAGCTGGACTAAACTTAAGGCGAATAATCCTATAAAACCTACAGACGGTTACATTATTAATCTTACTGTCCAAGGAGCACCTAAAAATATTTTTGCTTCTCCAGTGAAATTTATCCAAGCCCAACTACACGGGAAATGGTTATATCCAATTCCAAGAGGGCCAATACTGGTCTTACAAGGCACCATGGGATACATTGCTATTCCAAATAACGAACAAGATGAATTGCCGATATCATTCTGGTTTGCAGCAGGTGGCACACAAAGTATTCGCGGTTATCGTTATCAGGCTATAGGGCCCGGAACAGAACTAGCCACAGCCAGTGTTGAGTTACGCCAAAGAATATATGGTGATAATTGGTATATAATTACATTTTTGGACATGGGTAACTCAACTGACAATTTGTTTTCCTTTGATCAAGGTTGGTTGCACAACATGGTAAAACATAAGGGTGCCGGTTTTGGAGTTTTGTGGCAATCGCCTATAGGCTCGGTTCAAATAACTTTTGCCCGACCTATAGACGAGCCACACGCACCGGCTATAATACAATTCAGCATGGGACCAGAACTATCGTAAAATAACTATACTATAATATTATGATGAGACGACTTATACCAAAAAGAATTTACTCCATTCTGGCTTTTCTAGTCATAATCATAGCATGTGTGTTCTTTATCTCATTTACCCAAACAGGCGCACGCTGGACCATTACGATCGCAGAAAAAGTCATCCCTGGAAAATTAGCTGTTAGTGGCATCCATGGGAAATTAGCTGGGCCATTAACTATTGACAAATTCTCATACAAAATCGACAACACTACAATCAGCGGCGAACAGATAGAGCTAGAATGGAAACCTGATGACTTGTTATTAAGCAAACTAATAATAAATAAACTAACTGCAAATAATATCGTTATTAATATTGCGAATAATAAAAATTCTAAGTCGACTAACTTCAATGTGTTTAACTTTATAGCAAACCTACAATCATTGAGCTTGCCACTAGCATTGCAATTACAAAACATTCAACTCAAAAATGTAACTATCACCAGCAAAAATCTACCACAATCTGCAGTGATAAATAATTTTGCCCTGCAGCTTAACACAACCCATACTTATGTAGATTACATTGACATGGAGTTAGATAGTCCGCATGCCATGATTACAGTGAAAGGAAAATTACATAAGCAATACGACATCAATTGGAATGTTAACATCACTAATTTAGGTAGTTTAATCAAAGGATCTAAAGGCACCATAGTCAGCCAGGGACAAATTAGCGGCACGAAAACAAACCCAATAATAAAATCCAGCACAAAAATTGATCATCTTATATTAGAACACGCTAAAGTTAACAAGCTTCAAAGTGATATGCACATCAATCTCTCTGCAGATCAAGTATCACAAATTAATTTTGCGGCTTCAAACTTAGCTCTTGATGGCTACAAAGTCGATCAAATTAATCTTAAAACTCAGATCAAAACAACCCAGCAACAACAGCGTGTTATTAGTATTAATGCACAATTGCAACAGACAAATCTAAGCCTACCCTCTGATTACGACAAGCACATTATTCCTATTCAGAATGCCAAGTTGACTGCAATTATTGACGATACTGGGCTAAATGCCAAACTCCAAGTAGCTCCAGCTGCCCAAGCCACTATTTATGCTGATCTCACTATTTCCAGAAGTAAAAAGTTACAAGGATCGGTCAAATGGAATACAAATGATGTCAGTTTTTTCTCTAAAATATTTCCTATAGTACAGCAAATTAAAGGGCATGCTGCTGTGGACATACAGTTATTCGGCACAGTTGCAAAGCCACAATACAATGCTACGCTCACTGTACAAAATGGCACAGCAAAACTGCCAAAACTTGGTTTAAATATCACTAATATTCAGTTTAATGCCAAGGGCAATAACAAAAAGATGGATTATACGCTGACTTTGAATTCTGGTGGCAAACTGAAACTTACTGGTAGCACCCAGATGGACAAGTCTCATCTTCCATGTGACCTGATCCTAACTGGCACCGACCTTCTCATCAGCAATACTCCAACCATACAAATATATGCTTCGCCTGATATCAAAGGCACGCTAGATACTAATGGCCTAAAAGCTGAAGGTACAATTACAATTCCAAGAGCCACCTTTAAACCTTATGATTTCAGCAGCACTGCAACGCTACCATCGGATATAGTTTATGTTGATAAACATCAACAAAAATTATTTATTAAAAAGAAAAACTTTAATGTCTACCTAAATGTCGACCTTATTTTAGGCAATAAGATTAACATTAATACTATGGGCTTAAGCGGTCGACTTACTGGGAAAATCAACGTACAAGAACAACCAAAAGGAACTACAGCAACCGGAGCTTTATATTTAAAAGATGGCATTTATAATGTTTATGGGCAACCATTAACAATAAGCAACGGCAGCCTAGTTTATTCTGATAGCCCCATTGATGATCCTCTTCTTGACATCACAGCTGTACGCAAATTCAAAGCAGCAGGATCAACATCTAGCATTACGAATGGTGATTCCCTTACTGTAGGAGCACACATTCAAGGCACTTTGGATAATCCGACCACAACATTATTTTCCTCTCCAATTACTTTAACTAACGAAGACATCATGTCATATTTAATTCTGGGACAACCATCCAGTCAATTAGGTCAAAATAGCGATAAGTTAAACTTATTGTTCCGAGCTGCTCAAGCACTGAGCTTTGGTGGTAGCGGATCGGTTGTAACTAGCATAACAAATAGCATCAGCAACAAACTAGGTTTATCTGAATTAGGCCTGGAATCTGAAACCAACCTTGCAGGTGATGACGGAACAACTGTTACCAGCTCAGCTTTAGTTGTAGGCAGATATCTAGGACCAGATGTCTATCTCAGCTATAGTTATGGAATCTTTGACCAATTCAGCACAGTCAAATTAAGATATAAAATCTGGAAAGAATTATATATCCAAACCGAGGGTGGCGCCAGTACCAGCGGCACTAACAAAGTTGGTGGTGATCTGTTGTATAGTTTTGGAACACGATAAGAACCCTAATTTTTTTGCGTTAAAATACATCGATGTGCTAGTATGAAATAAATTAATTTTTCACAGGAGTCTAATAATGTCACAACAATTTATCTGGAAAAATGGAAAACTAATTCCTTGGGCTGAAGCAACAACTCACGTATTAACCCACGGGCTACACTATGGCTCCAGTGTTTTTGAAGGCATTCGTTTTTACGAAACCGAATCTGGCCCAGCAATATTCAAATTACAACCACATATCAAACGCCTGTTCTATTCAGCAAAACAATTAGCAATGGATATTCCATATACTGAAGCGGAAATTTGTGATGCTTGCGTAGAAACAATTAGAGTTAATGATATTAAACAAGGCTATATTCGACCACTAACTTATTATGGTCATGGTCCATTAAAAGTAGTGCCACACCCAGACTTACCTATAGAAACAGTTATTGCAGTATGGCCTTGGGGCAAATATATGTCACATGATATGCTAGATGTTAAAATCAGCGATTTTATAAGAATTCATCCAAGATCAACTGTTGCCGATGCAAAAATAGGCGGCCATTATGTTAATAGCATTTTAGCTAATCTGGCCATCAAAAATACGCATTATCATGAGTCATTATTATTAGACTCTGATGGCTATGTTGCTGAAGGTAGTGCTGAAAATATTTTCATCGTAAAGGATGGCAAATTAATCACCACTCCTCCGGGCACTATTTTGGAAGGCATTACTCGCAACACCGTTATTGAGATTGCTAAGCATTACGACATACCCATAGAAGAAAAAAAATTCGTGCCGCAAGATGTCATTGATGCGGACGAAGCATTTTTCTGCGGAACCGCGGTAGAAATTATAGCAATTCGTTCTTTAGATGATCAAGTAATCGGTACAGGTGAAGAAGGCCCTATCACACAGAAAATTAAAAATATTTATCAAGATATGGTATTTGGCAGATTGCCTGAATTTGGCATGCATTTGACTTATGTGGACAAACAATTGTAGAGACGTTTTGGTAAAACGTCTCTACAGATAATTATGTTACTTTTTTAAAACTTTAACAGCCTTATTGCACCACTCTATTTCAGTTTTACGCATCATCAAGCCATGCTCTAAAACCAATAAAGTTAATTCCTGACTAGGGCCAGTTTTTTTCTTAGCCTTCAATTCTGCAATTTTAGTGTCAATATAAGCAATGCGTTTTTGCGCCCAAACTTTACGATATTCCAAATGCGCAATACTTCCTTTCGTATCATGCTTACCACTGAAATATAGCTTCAACAACAACTCATTTCGTGGTGACTGTAATGTCTCGATAGGTAGTTCAAGCCATTCGTGTAGCACCTTACGACCTTTACTAGTGATTTTATACACCTTTGGAGATTTTATTGTAGGACGCATTTCCTCAGGGGTTATGCAAGTAATTAACTCCTCCTTCAGTAGTTTCGCCAAAGTTGGATATAGTTGTCCATGACTCTCAGACCAAAAATTATTTATAAAACCTTTGATCTTCTGAATCATGTCATAGCCACACATTTCCTTTTGGTCCAGCATACCTAAAATAGCGTATTTTGTTCTACTCTTTCTTGCCATCATTTTTCCTCTTTATTGTTTAGAAGTTCTAATATAAATTAAAGATACACTATATTTCCCTATTTGACAACTTGAAAATACGTTTCTCCTTTTTTAATCATACCCAAATCACCACGAGCCTGATTTTCCAATACCTCTTTATTTTGTTTCTGCATAGTTTTTATACTAGCAGACAAAATAGCATTACGCTGTTCTAAAGCTTGGTTTTTTTCCACTTGTGCAGCAATTTGGTGCTTCTGGTGAATTACATCAACAAATCCACCATCAGCAAACCACAGCTTATACTGCAAAACCAAAAATAAAATCACTAAAACAGCAATTAATGTTTTCATTCAAGCACTATCACTATCTTAACGCGGCAAAAGCACTGCGTCCAGCAAACTTAGCTTCATCTCCTAATGCTTCTTCTATCCGCAACAACTGATTATATTTAGCAACTCGATCAGTACGGCACAAAGATCCAGTCTTAATCTGACCAGTTCCTGCTGCAACTACTAAATCTGCAATAGTTGTATCTTCAGTCTCACCAGAGCGATGCGAAACTACAGCAGTATAACCAGCATTTTTTGCCATGCTGATTGCTTCTAAAGTTTCAGTTAAAGTACCTATCTGATTTAGTTTAATCAGAATAGAATTAGCAATACCTTTGTCGATACCTTCTTGAAAAATTTTCGGGTTGGTTACAAACAAATCATCACCAACTAACTGAACTCTTTTGCCCAATCTTTCAGTTAACAATTTCCAACCATCCCAATCGCCTTCATCCAAACCATCTTCAATGCTGATTAACGCTGGGTATTTATTAACCCAATCTTCATAGTATGTTACTAGCTCTTCGGAAGTTAATAGTTTATTTTCTGAAGCAAGATTGTACTTACCATTTTCAAAAAATTCTGAACTTGCAGCATCTAGGCCTAAATAAATATCTTTACCAGCAGTAAATCCAGCTTGCTCAATAGCTTCTAAAATGGTTTCAATAGCAACATGATTTGATGGCAAATTTGGAGCAAAGCCACCTTCGTCACCAACATTGGTGTCATATCCTTGTTTTTGCAGTACCTTTTTCAAAGTATGAAACACTTCAGCGCCATAGCGCAATGCTTCAGCAAAGGTCGGCGCACCTGCAGGTAAAATCATAAATTCTTGAATATCGACATTATTATCGGCATGAGAACCACCATTAATAATATTCATCATTGGAACAGGCATTAAATATGGACCATTAGCATTTAAATAACGATATAACGGTAACCCCATGTCTAGTGCAGCAGCTCTTGCAGTTGCCATCGACACAGCTAAGATAGCATTGGCTCCAAACTTACCTTTATTCTCAGTTCCATCTAAATCAATCATCATGCGATCAATTTTTTCCTGTTCAGTTGGATCTTGACCAACTATAGCATCACGAATTTCGTCATTAACGTGACTGACAGCAGCCAAAACACCTTTACCCATATAGCGTTTTGGATCTTTGTCTCTAAGCTCCAAAGCTTCTCTAGAACCGGTTGATGCGCCTGAAGGCACACAAGCAATAGCTTTAATCCCTGAAGATAAAGTAATTTCAGCTTCTACTGTTGGATTACCGCGTGAATCTAAAATCTCGCGCCCGTGTATTTCTGTAATAATTGTCATTTATTTCTCCTATATATATAAAATTTGTCTTCCCACTACTTGTTCTCTCCTGTCATTGCGAGGAGCGTAGCGACGTGACAATCCAGAACATCCTACATTTATTACTGGATTGCTTCGCTTTGCTCGCAATGACGGAACAAGTATAAAATCATGTTTTTTTAACATGGCCATTAATGCATAGCATCACGTAATGCATACCAGCATTCACAATCTTTTCTAGCAGCAGGAATGGCTGGGATCAAAGCCACAAGCAATTTACGTATTGCTGCTAAATTATGCTTCATAGTTTCTACCACTTGAGTCCCACTAACCGGCTCTTCATGCCACGCATCATAATCAGTTACGGCTGCAACTGATAAATAACACATTTCTAATTCGCGCGCTAATTGGCATTCTGGCACTAAAGTCATACCAATGATATCTGCTTTGACAGCATCACGGAAAAAGATTGATTCAGCTTTAGTTGAATAGCGCGGACCTTCAATAGTAACGGTTGTTGCTGAATCATGAAAATCAAGTTCCAATTCAGATGCTTTTTTGATAGCTAACTCACGCATTTCCATACAAAAAGGCGCGTGCATAGCAATATGCGCCACTTCATTGCCTTCATAAAAACTGTATTCACGCTGTTTGGTAAAATCAACAAATTGATCAACAATAGCCAATTGCCCCGGCATATATTCTTTGCACAAACTGCCAACAGCGCAAGGAGCAATAATACGTTCTACACCCAATTTTTTTAATGCCCAAATATTTGCACGATACGGCACCTCAGTTGGAGGCAATTGGTGTTTAGCGCCATGACGCGGTAAAAATGCGACTTTTTGGCCACAATATTCGCCAATAGTAATTAGATCCGAAGTTGGACCATAAGGCGTATGCACACTAACTTCTTCAGCATCATTTAATAATTCAGGATCATAAACCCCGGTTCCACCAATAATAGCAACAGCCACTTTTTCTTTTATTTTTTTACTCATGATAAGTCACCAATGTTTGAATGTCATAATCTTCTATAACTTTGCGACCATGTAAAAAAGCCAACTCAATTACAAACGCAAACCCTACAACAACACCACCAAGCTCTTCGATCAACTGAGCAGCTGCTTTTGCAGTACCGCCAGTTGCCAACAAATCATCGACAATTAAAACTCTATCCCCTGGCTTAATTGCATCTTGTTGCATTTCTAAAATTCCCTGGCCATATTCAAGGCCATATTCTAACTCTATAGTTGGCCCTGGAAGCTTGCCTTTTTTTCGCACCATTACACATGACTTATGCACTCTGGTGGCAAAGGCGCTAGCAAATAGTAAGCCTCTTGATTCTGCTCCAGCAATCGCATCATAATCAGCGCTATGAAAATGATTAGTAAATTTCGACAATACATAATCCATCGCATCTGGAGAAGCCAGAAGTGGTGAAATATCTTTAAAATTAATCCCTAAACTTGGAAAATCCTGAAATTCACGTAAATGTTTTTTTAAGTCCATCATGCTTCTTCCTGTTTTTTAACTACAGTATCTAATTCCTGCAAAGTTTTTAATAATTCTTCTAACTCATACAACGGCCAAGAGTTCGGACCATCACTCATTGCCTTATCTGGCTCAGGATGAGTTTCCATAAATAGACCAGCCACACCAACTGCTACCGCTGCGCGCGCTAAAGCTGGTATAAATTCGCGCCGACCTCCAGTGCTTTTCCCTTGTCCACCAGGCAATTGGACCGAATGGGTCGCGTCAAAAATCACCGGACACTCAGTTTGCTTCATTATTTCTAGTGAACACATATCAACAATTAGCCTATTGTATCCGAAAGTCACCCCACGTTCACATACCATAATATCATTATTGCCAGCGGCATGCATTTTATCCACCACATTTTGCATATCCCATGGCGCCAAAAACTGCCCCTTTTTGACATTTACAGGCTTTTGTAGCTTAGCCACATTTTGCATAAAATCGGTCTGGCGACATAAAAAAGCTGGTGTTTGCAGCACATCAACAATTTCTGCAACTTCATCCAAAGGCGTATATTCATGGACATCAGTTAATATCGGCACCCCGATTTCTTGCTTTACTTTTTCTAGAATTCGCAAACCTTCAGCAACGCCAAGACCGCGAAAGCTTTCACTCGAGGTGCGATTAGCTTTATCAAAAGATGATTTATAAATAAAGTTTATGCCAAGTTTTGCTGTCAGCTCTTTAAGATACTCAGCAGTTTTTAGTGCTAACTTTTCGCTTTCTATAACGCAAGGACCAGCAATCAAAAAAAATGGCAAATCATTGCCAACTTCGAAGTCATGTAATTTCATATGTTAATTATTCTAGATTAACACCAATAGGTCAATAGTTATTTACTCGTCATCGCGAGGAGCTTGCGACGTGGCGATCCAGAAAATGTTATGGTAAAACCTGGATTGCTTCGCTTCCTTCGACATGCTCAGGACAGGCCGTTCGCCCCTACGTTCATAATAAACAGACGTGGGAATGACAGGTTTGGTGGTTAATTCGCACACGCAGTAATAAAACTACTGAATAACGGGTGTCCATCACGCGGATTCGAGGTAAATTCCGGATGAAACTGACAACCAATAAACCATTTATGTTGTGGTAATTCAATCATCTCAACTAGCTTTTCATCAACCGATCGGCCCGAAACTTTTAGGCCAGCTTTTTCTAATTCGCCTATCAAATCAACATTGACTTCATAACGGTGTCGATGTCGTTCCATGGCGCTATCTGCTCCGTAGGCTTTCTGCGCCTGGCTCCCTGGTACTAACTTGCATAACTGCCCACCTAAGCGCATTGTACCGCCAAGGTCTGCATGCTCATCACGTTTTTCAACATCACCACTTGCGCTAGTCCATTCTGTAATCAAACCAATAACAGGATATTTTGTCTCAAGATCAAATTCAGTACTATGAGCGCCACGCATGTTAGCAACATGCCGCGCAAATTCAATAATAGCAATCTGCATTCCTAAACAAATACCTAGATATGGAATATTATTTTCTCTAGCATATTTTGCTGCAATGATTTTGCCTTCGACTCCACGCTTACCAAATCCACCTGGAACTAAAATACCGTCAATACCCTCAAATGCAGCTTTGCCCTGAACTTCAACTTCTTCAGAATCCAAATATTTAATATTAACTTTAGTTTTGGTATGAATGCCAGCATGCGCTAAAGCTTCATTTAGAGATTTATAAGCATCAACTAAGTCGACATATTTACCGACCATTGCAATCGTAACTTCTTTCGCATATTCTTTTCTAGTCTTCACAACCCATTCCCATGAGCTCATATCTGCCGTGATTTTTCCCATGCCTAATTTCTGCGCAACTAAATCACCTAAACCTTCATACTGCAACATCAAAGGCACTGCATAAATATCATCAGCATCAGGCAAAGATATGACACCTCTTGATTCAACATTAGTAAACAGCGCAATTTTGGTGCGCGCATCTTCCGGAATCGGATCACTAGCACGGCACACTAAGATATCCGGCTGAATACCAATCGAGCGCAATTCTTTGACCGAATGTTGCGTTGGTTTGGTTTTGATTTCGCCAGCAGTCGCAATATATGGCACTAAAGTCACATGTAAAAACAATGATTGACTTGAACCCAACTCGACCCGCATTTGTCTGATGGCTTCTAAAAATGGCTGCGATTCGATATCACCAACCGTGCCACCAATTTCGACTAAAGCGATATCGGCACCATCAGCACCGGATTTGATCTTTTCTTTGATAGCATCAGTAATATGAGGAATTACCTGAACTGTCGCGCCAAGATAATCACCACGCCGTTCTTTTTTGATAACATCAGCATAAACTCTTCCCGAAGTAAAATTGTTATGCTGATTCATTTTAGTATGGACAAATCTTTCGTAATGCCCCAAGTCCAGATCGGTCTCAGCACCATCTTCGGTGACAAATACTTCGCCATGCTGAAATGGGCTCATGGTCCCAGGATCAACATTTATATAAGGATCAAGTTTTAGTAAAGTAACGTTAAGACCAGAAGCTTCTAAGATTGCGCCTAAAGATGCGGAAGTTATGCCTTTTCCAAGTGAAGAAACAACTCCGCCAGTGATAAATATGTATCGTGTCATAAAAAAATCCCGTTTAAAAAAATGCATTAAAAACGGGATTAAATATTAACACACTTTGAATTTTTTACAAAGGTAATTCTGCAATATGAACATTTAATCTTCGCAATATTCATTACGGGGCTGTTGCAATCCGAATTAGTCTAGTCCCCGTCATTCCGCGGCTTGACCGCGGAATCCAGCAAAATCAATCAGTTATGGGTGCCGCGATCAAGTCGCGGGATGACGTAAATGGGCAAAATGATAGCTGTGCATCTGTCTTACATTAAAACATCAACTAATTCATCATTCTGAAACACCAATGGCACTCGATCACGGAGCCATGGCGGCACACCCTTTTCCTGCAATAATTTTTTCAGCTGATGATGACCTTGCCTGTCTTTAACTTTGACGCGTTCGCCTTTTGTACGAAATTGAATTGTAACATTATCGCCATATTGTTTTAGCACACCAGATTGACGTAATTCAGCAATGATTTTTTCTGAATCAAATTCTGCTAATGGCTCCATCGCATATAACTCGTCGCGATACCTTCTAACTTCTGCTCCACGCCAATGCACTACCGGATTAGCATCTTCGCGACAATGCAAAACATCAGTCCGAATATGTTGTAATTTTATATGTCGTGGAATTGGTAAGATTAATTTCTTAAGCCAATGTCTAATAAGATTATTTTGCCTAGGTATGTTTAGTTGTAATAGCTTAGAAATATTCAAGGTATTATTTGTTGTGCCTTTAATTGAGTCATAATCTTGGTCGGCTACTTGCTCCAATAGCTCTAGAGCTTCACCACAATTTTCGGCCACGCGTCCCAAAACAGTTGTAATTCCTGGCCAACGATTTTTAATTTCTGGCAACAATTTATGCCGAACAAAATTACGCTCAAAGCCAGTATTTTCATTACTTTCATCTTCAATCCACTGCAGCTTATTTTCTTCAGCATATTGCTGTAACTCAGCGCGAGAATATTTTAATAATGGCCGAAAAAATTGATCTTTAATTTTAGGCATGGCAGCTAAACCATTAACACCTGCTCCACGAAACATTTGCAGCAATACTGTCTCAGCTTGATCATCAGCATGATGTGCCGTGACCAAACACTCATCAGCTTGTAATAATTTCGCGAATTCTTGATAACGTAATTTTCGTGCGATTGCTTCTAAGCTATGCTTGCCCTTATTACTCTTAACATCTACATATTTAACAATAAACTCTATCTGTAATTCGGCACAAATTTTGCGGCAATGTTCAACCCAGGTATCTGCATTGTCACTTAAGCCATGATGTACATGGACTGCGCGCAACTGTAATTCAGGATGTTGCCCGCGTAATTGGAACAAATCATGTAGTAGCACATGCGAATCCATGCCACCGCTATAAGCAATGAGAAATTTGTTATATGCAAGCAAATCAAGCTTCATGTGCGCCATATGCCATCAGCTTTTGCTCGCGTTCTTGCAATAATTGATCAATAGATTTTACTTTTAATTCTTTGACCTTGTCGACCAATACTTTCTTTAATTCAGCTGCAATTTTATCATAATCACGATGCGCCCCACCTAAAGGCTCGGATATAATCTGATCAATTAAGCCACTTTTATAAGTTCGTCTTGCGGTTAATCTTAAAGCATTAGCGGCTTCTTCAACTTTTTCCTGACTACGCCATAAAATAGATGCACAGCCTTCCGGTGATATAACTGAATAAATACTGAACTGTAACATCATGACCCAATCGCCAACACCAATTGCCAAAGCGCCGCCAGAACCACCTTCACCGATAACAGTACAAATAATCGGCGTTTTCAGTCGAGCCAGTGTGATCAAATTACGTGCAATTGCCTCGCTTTGATTATGCTCTTCAGCTTCAATACCAGGATATGCCCCAGCAGTGTCGATAAAAGTCAAAACCGGCATACTAAATTTTTCTGCCATTTGCATCAAACGTAAAGCTTTATGATATTCTTCCGGGTTAGCCATGCCAAAATTACGTTCCAGATTTTCTTTAGTGCTGCGACCTTTTTGCTGCCCCATCACCATAACCGGCTCACCATCTAATCTGGCTACACCCCCAACTAATGCCAAACCCTTGCTAGAATGCCGATCACCATATAATTCGTCAAAATCAGTAAACATGCGTTTAATATAATCTAGTGTATGTGGTCGTTGCGGATGACGTGCCAGTTTGACGATTTGCATTGATGTCAGGCCAGAAAAAATACTCTTGGTTTTATCATTAATTTTTTGCTGTAATTTTTCAATTTCTTCACTTACATTAACGCCGTTATCATTAGCCATAAAGCGTAATTCTTCAATTTTTGCTTCTAATTCTGCAATCGGTTGTTCAAAATCCAGAAAATTTAAATCCATAATTTAATTCCTCAAAAACTTTATATACTTTTGCCAATTATAACTCAAATCACCGACAATCATAAAGTATGGATTACGCAAATCATCTTTGGTGTTATATTGTAACGACTGAAACTCCAAATCTACTACTTCACCACCAGCCTGTTCAACAATACATTGTCCAGCCGCAGTATCCCATTCATAATTTGTGCCTAAACGCGGAAACACATCAGCAGAGCCTTCAGCTATAAAACATAATTTTAGCGCTCCAGCATAATAAGCTAGCTCATAATCATAAAGCTGTTGCAAAAACGGTCGCACGCTCGCAACACCTAGATTTCTGCTCGCCAGAACTTTTATAGTGCTGTCAGCAATTGTGCGTGTATATATTTGCTCTACATTTCCAGTGGCATCTTCTTTAAAAGCACCTTTACCCTCTGCAGCAAAATAGCATAAATTCTTTAGCGGTGCATAAATCACGCCCAATACTACTTTATGCTTCTCAATCAAGGCAATATTAACGCAAAACTCTCCCGTGCGATCAATAAACTCTTGCGTGCCATCCAAAGGATCAACCAGCCAATATGTTTTCCAAGTTTTTCGTTCTTCATATGGCACATCAACTTCTTCTGACAACACAGGAATATCCGGCGCCATTTTTGTCAAACCTTCAGTAATAATTTCATCTGCTCGCAAATCTGCAACTGTTTGCGGCGAATCATCTGCTTTAATTTTGACCCCATGATTACTGTGATTTTGATAAATTTGCAAAAGCTCTTTGCCAGCATGTTTGGCAATCGCAACAATATCATCTAAATATTTTATATATGTGTTTGTCATCTAATTACTTCCTTGCATATCATTATACACAATTAGACGCAAGATGTTGCGTCTCTACATTTTTTTTGTCATCCTAACGTAAATGGAAAACAACATACCAACATCGCTATACATTCACATACCATGGTGTGTGAAAAAATGCCCCTATTGTGATTTTAATTCATATGCTTCCAAACATATTCCAGAAGATGATTATTTAGAAGCATTAATTAAAGATTTACAGCAAAGCAATTTCCACAAACAATTTCACAGTATTTTTATTGGCGGGGGCACTCCGACAATGTTATCAACTGATTTTTATCAAAAATTATTTGAAGTAATACAACCAGCAGCAAATATTGAAATAACTATTGAAGCTAATCCTGACACAGTTAATTTGGCTAAGATAGAAGCTTTATTAGCATCTGGTATAAATCGTATTTCTATTGGCATTCAAAGCTTTCAGGATGACAAACTTAAAGCACTAGGTCGCATTCATGATGCGCAAACAGCCATAACTTCAGTTAAAACCACCCAAGATGCCGGCTTTGAAAATATTAATTTAGATCTGATGTTTGGCCTGCCTGAGCAGACACTTGATGATGCATTATTTGATTTAGAAACTGCCATTAATTTACAACCAACACATATATCTTGGTATCAACTAACTATAGAACCAAAAACAGCTTTCTATAAAAAACCACCAACTTTACCAACCGAAAGTTCCATACTAAAAATATGGCATCAAGGCCAAAGGTTGTTAAAAGACAATGGTTTTGAGCACTATGAAATCTCAGCTTATGCTCAAAATAATAACTACTGCCAACATAATTTAAATTATTGGCAATTTGGTGATTATATTGGTATTGGCGCTGGCGCTCATGGGAAAATAACAACTGAAAATCAAAACATTCGTACTGCAAAAACATCAAATCCACAGAAATATATGCAAAACCCTTGCGAGTCTTCTAATAAGCTAACACAACATGAACTAATTCTCGAATTTATGTTAAATGCTTTGCGTCTATATCAACCGATTCCAACTAGATTGTTTATTGAACGCACTGGAATACCAATAAGCACAATCACTGATCAATTGAATGAAGCTCAAACACAAGATTTATTAAAGTGGAATAAAAAGCAGATAAGAACAACTGCCAAAGGCAAACGCATGTTGAATAATTTACTGGAAATTTTTGCCTAATTGTGATTTTTTAGCCCTAAGCAGATTCTACTTTCTCCTGACCTGGACTAGTAATTGAAATTTCACCACCATAAGCACACATACACTTGGAATCACTGGTAAGTGCTGGCTGGCCGCCTATTAGACATTGCGGGTTGCCTGGAACCCACGGAGCCGGGATAACAGGAACACAAGGTTGTGGAGTTAATACACCTAAAGCAGCAGTAGTTGCAGCTGCAACTGCTGGATTAGATGGTGACGAGCACATGCCAAAAGTCGGGATATTAGCAATTTCTTTATCCATAATTGTTGCTGCTGGCATATTGGACATTGTTACTTTGCCAGGCGTTGGAATCAAAGTTGTCGGTGCTACACCAAAAGTACATGTTAACATTGCTCCCGCACATACATAATCAGCCATCATTTTCCTCCTTTACTACTTTATCTTCTTCTGTCGCATTATCTTCCTTTGCTTCAGTTTTTTCAGTTGGCACTAATTTGCCTTCATCATAAACTCGTTTTTGCACTTCATTACCTTTGGTATCAAAAATAATACTTTCGCCATGACGTTTACCATTTTGGAAATTCTCTTTAGTCAACAACTGTCCTTCTTCATTGCAGAAAGTACTTTCGCCATGCTGCAAACCATGTTCATACTGTTGTCTGGCATAAACCTGTCTGGAAGCATTAACCAATAAACGGTCGCCATATTCTTTGTCATTAACATAGGTAGCAACTAGATATAAATCACCGAGATTATAGGTCAACATGCGGCCATTGAGCTTGCCTTCTTTATATGTCATTTTGCGAGTGACTTGGCCACGGTCATCATAAGAAGTCGAAACACCATTAAGTTTGCCATCTTGAAAATGCATTTTTGTTGTGAGACGGCCTTCTTCGTTATAACCGAGATACAAACCATGGAGCTGTCCATCCTGCATGGTATATTGTTCCCTAATATTGCCGTTTTCGTAATAGTTCTTCTTCATAGCTTTATCCAGCTTCAACCATAGCACCTGATACTGTAGTTTTGGCTCCACCATTTAGTGTAGCTGAAGTTTTTGCGGTCAGATCCAAAGTAGATCCCGCATCAACTTTAATACCTGCGCTAGATGATATCTCTACACCGGTTGCGCCATCTAGAGTAATCTTACCCTTATTTGACTTAAATGCAATATCATTTGGAGCGGTAATTGAAACCGCCCCGTCTTTGGTTACAGAAATAATTGTTTGATTTTCTCCTGTGCCAACTGTAAAAGTCAAGTCGCCACTACCAACTTCACAACTCATATCTTTTGGTGCAGTAACAGTCAGTTTTTGTGAATCTTTTTTATCATTCAAAACTATAGAATTATACTCACCTGCTGAATCCGCACCAGCCATGCGTCCTAGCGCATGAGTAAACTGATTATCTGCAGAAGAATAATCAACGAATGGTTTATTTGCACCACTAAAAACCTGCCCTACAACTAAAGGCTGATTAAGATCGCCATTTATAAATTGAACAACAACATCTGTTCCAATATTAGGTACACCCTGCATACCTGCAGAATGAACTATTCGAACCCAGCAAGAAGTACTACCATCAGTTGCCTCATTTTGATCCCAGTAAAATTTGATATGGACACGACCATATTCATCTGTCTCAACTCCTTCACCACTCTTTCCAGTAACTTTTGCTAATTGTGGTCCTTCAATTTTTGGAATAACAACAAGATATCTGTTTGCCAAAGGCTCGTCTGTACCCTCAACATCAACAATCAACTTAGAAGAGAAAACAACATTTGCTGGAATACATGTGAACTTAGGATTGCAATTTTCTTCACTCTGCGTGAAATCACGATCTATATACACAACCACATATTCGCCACTTTCATTTTCTTCAACTGGAAATGCAGTAGAATCAAATTTTATTTTATCGCCTACACTAAGATTAAAAGCTCCACTTTTGCCTTCAACTTTAATCAGCTCATAACCACCTGCTTGGTCATTTACCATAACTTTATTAAGATCGTCTCCAGCTCCACCTTGTCCTTGTGTATAGCTAAATTGAGGATCATAAATTTCAGCTTTTATTGTCTTCCCAAAACTTTCTGGAATAGACGCAGCTGGTTTTCCAGGAACCTTAAGATTTTTTGTTGGGTCAGTAAAATCATGGCTATTAGAATCACAAGTAGGTGAAAAAGGTCGATAATAATGTTTTATCAGTTTTACGCTGTTACCCTTTAATTCTTGTATATTTGGTGGTGTATTATATGCATTAACATTATCTGCTATGATCAATGTAGCCCCTGTTGATGTATATTTCCAATAACAGAAGATGCCCTTGGCAGCCATCAAGCGTAAAATAAAGTTCAAATCTGTTTCACGATATTGTACACAATAATCTAACTTTTGAAGTGCTGCATTTTCGGTAATGTTAAATTTATAATCACTTCCTGCAAACCCATGATCCTCCAGGATAGCTTTAATGATACTTTGCGTAGTTTGGCCCTGAAAAATCTTACAATTAGTTCGAAGAGATAAAAACCACAACCTCGATACGATATTTAGTTTATATGTATAAAGTGTTACATCCCCTTCTGACGACGTATCATAAGAAATATTTTGCACATAAACAGTTAAATAATAATTTACAGTCCTGTTTGTAGTATCAGCACCAACAATCCATGGTACTGTTTTACGAATCTTTATGGTAACAGGTGTACCGATAACGTTTGGAATTTGTGTCTTTAGGTCTTTAGGAGCAGTTTCTGCTTGAAACTCTAAAATACCGTCTTCAAACATCTCAGACATGCCTCCTTTGAAAGTAAGTGATGTGACTTCTTTAATATCTTCCACACCAGCTGACCACGCATCAAATTTATCGATTTTTAGAAAAACATTGTCATCTTTACCACTTGATGAACTACTTGTTGCAGTTGATGAATTGTCAGTTTGAGTTGACGCATCTTGTGTAGTCTGAGTCTTAGCATCGGATGAATCTTTCATCGTCTTCAACTCTATTTCGTCTTGTTTTCCATTTACTGCAGCGATTTTGCTTTGGGCAGCGCTTTGAGCACCACCTAAACCATTTTTAAGCTGGTAGACCGTAGCACCAATACCAACCGCACCAGCAGCAAGACCTACTCCACCAACAGCAAGACCCGCCACTCCAAGACCTGTACCAACCTTACCAAGAACATCACCTGAAGTAGGAATTCCACCAGGAATACTTCCGCCTCCTGGAATCTTACTTGTCGCTGCACCAAGAGCTCCACTTGCTGATGTGGGAATATTGCTAGCACCAGGGACATTGCTTTGAACTGCACCCATAGCTCCACTTGCAGAGGTAGGAATATTATTAGCGCCTGGAATATTGCTTTGAGCAGCACTGGCTACACCAGAAGCAGAAGTTGGAATATTTCCAGCTCCGGCAGCACTGGCAACACCAGAAGCAGAAGTTGGAACATTACCACTTGCTGCACTACTAGCTGAATTTTTAGCTGCACTTGCAAAGCTAGAACCACCACTTGATGAAGTAGCACTAGGAGTTCCTCCAGCAGATGGAGCGCCAGTTGAAGCCGAACCACCTGCCTGCCCTGAGCCAGTCGAAGGGGCTGAACCAGCCGAGGTTCCGCCTGAAGCCGCTGAATTTCCAGAAGTTGCGCCGCCAGAAGCTGAGCCACCAGGAGCATTTCCTGATGCTGAGCCACTCGGGGCTGAGCCTGCCTGCCCTGAGCTAGTCGAAGTGGTCGAAGGGGTAGTACCGCCTTGAGTTGTTGAACCTGATGAGGTTGGTGCAGAATTTGTATTTCCTGTAGCACCAGAGCTTGAAGTTGGAGCAGTCGAAGATGCTGAGCTAGCCTGCCCTGAGCTAGTCGAAGGGGTCGAAGTGGCTGATGTTCCTCCAGATGTACCGGCAGCCGAACCACCAGTCAAACCGGAAGCTGCGCCAGAAAGTCCGGAGGCAGAGCCAGATGCGGCTCCTGTGCCTGGGACTGCAGCTGCGGCAGCCGAAGCGCCAGCACCTACTGCAGTTGTACCAACTGCTCCAGCTACAGATGTAGCTGTGCCCTGGCCCTGACCTAAATTTAAATTTGTTGCTTGACCTGCATCACCAAGTCCAGATTGTCCGGCAATATCCGATTGTTGACCTTTCTGTTTACCAAAAAGATCTTTAATCTTATTTACCGCATCTGACGTTGTTGGTTTAGAAACTGCCATTCTCTAATCTCCCCACTAACCCTTACATATTCACTACAGAAACTAACTCAGTTACTAAAGTTATATTAGTAACCACCTGTTCCAATTGAAAACACGGTTTCAATTGGATAACACATGAATAACTTCCTGGTTTCCCTATTCTCTCTCTAACTTGAACCTTTGCTGCCTGCAAAGGGTAACGTCTGCGTGTAACAGACTTTAAATCAGTATTACTAGCAACGTATTGCATTAACCATCGGTTTAAATATAACTCATGATCTTCCGCGCTAGTAAATGACCCCACTTTGTCACGCCCAATGACCTTTAGATAATGAGCAAAATGGCTGGCACAAAATATATGCTGTAACATAGTTGAAGTAACGGCGTTTTGACCTGCTGCCGAACTATTATACGCTTTTGGCGATTGGATAGAAGCATTGCTATAAAAAACGGCCATCTCATCACCAAAAGCACGACATAGGGGAATAAAACCTAAATCGCTTAATTGCTTTTCCTGTGTATCTGTTATTAATACATCCGTACTCATTTTTGGTATTAAACCAGCTTTATCTGTCTTAAAAAATGCTGTTTCATATGGAGGCACGACACCACCACTTAAAACATCACTGGTGTATCCACGAATATTGGCCAACCAGCCATCATTTTCAAACGCCTGAATCAAAACTCCGGCAAAAGCATAACTAGCATTACCCCAAAGATACGCTCTCTCTGGCTTGGTATCCTGAAAACAAAATCTATAATTAGCGCGTTGATATGCGTCGCGAACTAAAAATCGCGGCAATGCCAAACCAACAAAGCGTGAATCTTCCTGACGTCGAAATGAATTCCATCTGAGATATTGTGGCTGCTTGAAAATCGCTTCTAACTTGGGTTGTTTCTCTAGCTCAGTTACGTCATTTAAACTGAACATCGAGCTAGCAGCTGCTGCGATAAACGGCGCAAAAGACGCCGCTGCAATTTGTGACATCACTTGCAATACTTCAATATCTTCTGGATGATGCGAAAACTCATAATCACCAATTAGCACACCATAAGGCTGACCACCAGGCATTCCAAATTCTTCACTGTAGATTTTATTAAATAAAACGCTCTGGTCAAATTCAAGAGATTTTTTTAGATCAGTATCTAATTCTTTGCGCGCTAAATCTAACACGCGGATTTTAATTTTTGGTTGTTTGTAGCTCAAAGCCACCAAATACAACAAACTACGCCAGCTGGCTTCTATAGCCTCAAAACGTGCATGATGAATAATTTCACTTAGTTGTTGACTGACAGCTCGGTCAATACCGGCTATAAGACGCTGAATAAAAACACTATCATTAAGATAGACTATTTTCTGTTGAGATAATTTTGATAACACAGTACTACGGCCTTGATTTTCAACCAAGCCTTCACTGCTCACTGAAGTTGGAGCTGGAACACCATATTGTAATACTGGTTTTGACATACTCTTTTCCCTTTTATCTACTATAAAGAGTATCATTAATTGATTGCTATTTTGTTACTTGGCAGTGAAACTTTGTTACAGTATGTAACTATTCGACCCAAGAACGGGGCTGAGGTTGGGCGCACAATGGGCGCACACACAGGTGCGCCCCTACTGGCATCGTATCCATCGTAGGGGCAAGACCTATGTGTCTGCCGCAACAACAATAAACATACCTCGTCATCGCGAGGAACAACGTGACGAAGCGATCCAGAACATTTTATATTAATATACTGGATTGCTTCGCGTTGCTCGCAATGACGTTGTGTTTACGACTTTTCTGGAATACTCGCTACTAATCTCAATGAGGTTGTCAGCTCTTCCAATTGCATCCAAGGACGCAGCCAGGCAACAGCATTATAAGAACCAGGTTTACCCGGTATCTCTTTTACCTCAATCTTAGCTTCAGCCAATGGATATTTGGCTTTGATATGAGCGCCAACATTTGGATTAGTGTTTACATATTGTAAAATCCACTTGTTTAACCACGACTCAAGATCAGAAGCCTCTTGAAATGAGCCGATCTTATCACGAGCCATTACTTTCAAATAATGGGCAAAGCGTGAAGTAGCCATAATAAATGGCAATCTCGCGCCGATCGCAGCATTTGCAGTTGCTTCCGGAGTGTCATACTCTATTGGTTTCTGAATGGTTTGAGCCCCAAAAAATACCGAATAATCGGTGTTTTTGTAGTGACACAGTGGCAAAAATCCAAGATTGCTTAATTCTGCTTCGCGGCGATCAGTAATACCAATTTCGGAAGGACACTTAAGATCCATATCACCGTCATCACTCATAAAAGCATGTGCTGGCAAACCTTCAACCTTACCACCGCTTTCAGCACCACGAATTGAAGTGCACCAGCCGTAATCCGCATAACTAGCTGTCATCCTAACACCCATGACATAGGCTGCATTCATCCAGCAATACTCTTCATGTGGCAAAGCTTTTTGATTACCTTTAGCATCGCTTTCGGTTTCTTCGAAATCAAATTCTTCGATAGATTTGGTTTTAGCTCCATAAGGCAATCTTGCCAAAACTCGCGGCATTACCAAGCTAACAAATCTTGAATCTTCAGAATTACGCAAACTATTCCAGCGTAAACATTCTGGTGAGTTCATGATTTTCTGCAGATCTTTTGGCTTGGCCAACTCAGTCCATGAATCCAAGGACAGCACCGAAGAATCAGCAGCAGCAATAAACGGACAGAAAGCTGCGGCAGCGACGTGGGATACGCTCTCGAGGAAATCGACATCATCAGGATTATTACCAAAAGTATAATCACCGACTAACAAGCCATAAGGCTCGCCGCCTGGCGTACCGAACTCAGCTTCATACAGTTTCTTGAACAACTCACTTTGGTCAAAATCTAAAGATTTTTTGAAGTCTTTTAATAAATCTTTCTTCGGAGCATTTAATACTCGAATCTTAAGGTCATTACCGCAAATGGTATTTTTAACCATATATTGCAAACCACGCCAAGTACCTTCTAGCTTGGTAAACTTTTCTGCGTGCATAATAGCAGCTAATTGCTTGGAAACCTTTTCATCAATAGCTTTGGTTGCTTCTTGAATAGTCTTAGTCAGGTTTTTATCCCAAGTTAAAGTTCCCTTTAAAGCCGCATCAGTAAAAGTACTTAACAAATCAGCTACTCTATCAGGTGCAGTCTGCTTAGTAACAGAAACAGCTTGATCTAATAAACTTGCTGATTTCTCTTCAGTAGTTTTTGCAGCAGCAGGTGCTTGTTTCTTTTCAGTTGCATCAGCCATTACTTATCTCCTTCTTCTTTTTCTTCTTTGGCATCAAGCCCTAATTCCTTGGAAAGATTTTTCAATTCATCAGTATCTTGCAGCAATTGCTCAAGAATTTCTTCCAATTTTTCTGAAGTATCAGCTTTGCTTAATAAATCATTAAGCTTATCACGAGTTTCTAGCAACTTACGTAAAGGCTCGACTTGTTTAGCAACATTCGCCGGTTCAAAATCATCCATAGAATCAAATTTTAATTCTACAGCCATCTCACTATCTTCGCCTTTTAAAGTATTAGGCACTTTCATCTTAATACCTGGCGCCATTTTTTTCATGACGTCATCAAAATTGTCACCTTCAATATTGGTGAATTTACGCTCTTTTAAAACTTTTTTCTCAGCGTCAGAATCACCGGAAAAGTCACCCATCACCCCCACTACGAAAGGCAATTCTTTCTTGACTTCAGCTCCTTCGGTTTCCACATCATAAGAGATATGTACCCGAGGTTTGCGGACTTTCTCCAGCTTCCCATGTACGCTATCTGTTTTAGCCATTTATTTTCTCCTTTAGTTATATTTACTTATACCTACATTTACCAAGAACCCAGTCATCTGAATTCACCTAGCCCCTAAAATGATGGGGGTTGACCGCCAGGCGCGCCAAAACCGCCGCCCGGTGACCCAAAATTGTTATTATTAATTTGATTATCCATACCCATACCGCCACCCATATCAGGCGCCGGCATACCACCCATACCTGGTTCCCCAGGCTGTTGATTTTGCGGTTTAGGCACAATACCAACTAAGCGATTATAATCGCTCAGTGCATTTGGATCTCTCATCAATTCTTGCATTAACTCAGGTAATTCTAAATTACCCCAGCGTATTACTTGTTCGATTAAATATGATAGCGGTGAATGCGGCTCGGTGCGACGAAAGAAATCAGCAAATTCCTGTAACCGTGCAAATATTTGTTGCTTGTCAGCTACTGATCCTTGAAGATCTCTAATATCAGCACCAAAACTATCCTGATTGATGTCTGTCGATTCTGCCTCAGTTGATTCCTGCGGCAAAACTTTAACTAATGCCGCAATAGCGGTCTCGCAATCATTCAAAGCTCGGCGAATATTACCCAGCTCTGGCTCAGCATCACCACACTTTTCTGCTAAAAGTGTCGTAAGAGCAGTAAACGCTTCCTGACATTCTTGTAACTCTTGCGTTAATTTAGCAAAATATTCATGCCCTGCAGCTTTAGCCTTCTCTTGAATGTCTTCCAAAACCACAGCACCATTTTCAATACGCTTATTTCTTGCTTCTGCATCTGTGACTGTTGCTAATTCTATTGCCTGCTGATATTGCCAAGTGGCATAGTTTTGACCATTAGCAACAACAATCGGTACAGAGTGAATTGGCATTATTAAGGTTCCTGGGTTATTTATGCCGCTTAAACCAACAATAGATACTAATTTACTAGCAATACCTTCTTCGTCTTCAGTTGGGTAAATATCAGGCCAGAACGCTGCTATCAATTCGCGTAATAATTTGAAGCCATCACGCAGACCGGAAAATCCATGTAACCGCACTAAAGCTTCAATCAACCACGCCGTGATTTCGATGTCTTTAGTCTTGGTACATAAAGCTTGGTTACACAATTCTAATAGAGGCTTCCAGGTTGAGTTAATACTCTCCAAGGATTCACCGAGTTCTAAACTTTTGCGTTCAGTATTGCGAAGATTTGATCTGGTATCTTTAATTTGATAATAGCTATCAACATCTGCAATACGCAAATCAACACCAACGCCATTTTCTCCTAGCGGCGCTAGCAATTTTTCAAATTCTAAGACTGTTTCTGTCATATCATTATGTCCATTTATACTTATCTACCCTATAATGTATCACTTCTAAATTACATTTTTGTTACGTCGTCGTGAGACTTTGTTACAGTATGTAACTATAGTAATTTCAGCAACTTAAGTCCATGCAGCATATTTAAATTGAATGGATTATAAGCGGAACTCACCTGAAGGGTATAACTCGCCTTATACGGACTTGCTTCTAAGGTCAGTACTGAACCTGCTTGTACAGCTTTTAAATGCTTATCTAACAAACGGAATAAGCCCCAATCGCCCTGCTCCATTGTGCTACCAACTTGACCTTGAATCCCAGTAAAGTTTACTGTAATAGTGTTACTATCTTTAGCCGGCCAAGATACATTGTTCGGAAAACGCGGGCCATGCTTATAAATCAAATGCTCACCTCCAATGGTTATATTCACACTTGCGGCATTACCACTTAATGTGAGCGGCGTCATGGTGAAATTGATTCCTAGCTTTTGTCCATCAGCAAAAAAGGCATTCTGAACATACACTAAACTTTGCAGCATTTGCAAAGTTGTTTTGGAAAAACCAATAGTTTGTCCCGCAACCGAGTTCCACACCAAAACCTTGTTTTGCTGTTGTACAAACGGTGCAAAGTATTTCTGGTAAAACACTCCAACCGTTCCTTTAGGTCCAAAAAATGCAGCAAAGTCAGCTAAACTGATCTCTTGTGAAGAGCCTTTTTCTAAAGGATATTGCTCTGCAATGGTCTGGCTATAAGGCTGATAAACGTTAGTTACCCACACATCGCGAATATATGCGCGCGCCTGCTGCATTATTACTGCTATACATTGCTGCGCAATTTCTTTTAGCCAGGTATTTACTGGCGCCGGAGCCTGATCAGCTTGTTGTAACAACTGTATTATTGGATTTTGGGCATTATTACTCATAATCTCTGTTGCTGCTTTAAATGCCACGTCAGGACTGTTAAGAGTTTGCATATAAGCATATGTCGCCTGTAAAGATTTTTGGACATTTTCTTTAGATAACTGATGCAAATCAGAGAATGCTTTGTCAACCGGAGTGCCCTTTCCGGATAAGAAATTCTCCGCTTTTTGTACTGCTGCGCCGGCTGTTTTCGATAATTTCTTACTGCCAAGTTTTTTATCTTTCAGAAAACTACCGCTTAGACGGGTATTGGTATTAACAACATCTATGAGCTGCATTAAAGGAGATGATGGACCGGAAGCCGCATTTAATACCTGCAACAATTGAGTCATATCCTGGCACTGGACAATATGAATTTTACTTAAAACATGATTCCATTGCTCAATATAGTCTTGAAAATAATAACCCTTCATTTGTTCTTGCATGGCATCAGTGACTGTGACAGTTTTTTGCTTGGTACCTATAACCCAATCTCCCTGCAAAGTTTCTTGGAATGCAGCCAAATTCTGCTGTTTATACAGATTACTATAACCATCGGGCGTATAGAATTTAGAAATTTTCGGCGTTCCTATGCTGGAAACAAACACTTGGGTAAACTCGTCATACCAATCACCGGTTAAGGCCAAGTCGTCCAGATTTTCATCCTGCACCTGCTGCACCAGATTCATATAAGCAACTTCTGCAATTGAAAGCTTTAATACAGAGCTACGCGCATCACTAACCAGTCCATTATCAATCGTCATCGGTTGTAAAGGCTTTGACAATGCATCATTCAATTCACTATTAAGACGGTCACGAGAAGCTGTAGCCGTCAGCAAGGTTCTCTGCCAATAATTTGCCATCCAGGATTCGACCACGTGAGTACCCATATGCTGCGGATAGGCAAACATCAAATAAACTTTAAGTGCTGGGTAGACTTGTTGATTGTTTTTCACAGCTGTGCGTAAAGATTGTTCAATAATGGAAAAAATATTTGGTATAAACTGCTGCTGTAGTTTTGCTACATAAGCATCATACAACTGTGATCCCATGACCTTTTTAGGATAATACAACCCAGCAAACAAACTACCTTTTTGCCATGAAGTAAAATTCTCGTTAAGTTGACGCCATTGTTCTATATCCGGAGACGAGCTTAGAGTTTGACGTAAATTTGTCAGTTTGCTGGTAGCGTCAGTATAACTTGAGTACCAAAAAAGCGTACCAAAAATCAATATTAAGCCACCAATAATACTGCTCCAAATAAGTAGCACTTTTTGTTTGTGCTGCATCTTACGAGTGTATTCAACCTTGCGACTAGTAACCAGCATCTCAAACACACGAGCAGTAAAATAAGCTATGTTGCTGCGACCACCAGCTTTCACAGACTTAGATTTTTCTAAATTTAATGTATCAACCACTGAATCTTCCAGCAAATCGATAGCTCTATCTTCCTGCATGGAGCTAGTAAAATAAGCGCCACACAAATGCACTGGCTCAGCAAACTTAGCCGAAATAACAACATTTTGAACAAAGTCATGCAATATTGCCCTTAAAGCGGCCAACTGCAAGGGGAAGTCAGCAATAACTGCGGCTCTCACTGTATCTGGTTCGTGCTGCAATCTTTCTATTAGCCGTTCATTCAAGCGCGCAATTAAATCATTAAATCCGGTCGTAAATTGCTCTGCAAAATTTTCATCAGAACTAAATTTAATCCCCCAAACTTGCTGTTTTTCCTTTTCAGTAAGATGTTCAAAAAAACCTTTAAAACCCGCAATCAAATCGGCTTTATTAAATACCAGCATGATAGGTATGCGAATACCCAAACTCCGGTGCAAGTCATAAATAACTTGGCGCAATATACCTGCATAGGCTTTACGCTCCTCCGGAGTTTGTTGAATTAATTCTTCAATACTACAAACTATAGTTAAGCCTTTTAAAGGATTTTTACGTCGGTACCGCCTTAACTCTATCAAAGCTGCACGCCAAACTTCTGACTTAGGCTGTAAAACCTTATCATAAAGTTCTAAAAATACTTTTTCTTTAGTCAAGTGCCATGTACATACATCAGCAATATCAGTATCTGCTTTAGATAATTTCTTATGTTCTGGAAATTCGAATTTAGTTGCGGCTTTATCTAATAACGTTGTTTTGCCAGAACCAGCACTACCAATAACTAAATGCCAAGGCAAAACCTTTTTGGTGAAACGCGATATAGAACTAAAGGAACGACGTAATTGCGCCACCTGCTCATCTTCTATTGTAGGCGGCACAACAACTTGTGTTTCAGCTCCTTCCGCTTTAGCGGTTTCTGCTTGCGCTGGCTGTATTGCCTTAGCCTTAAGAGACTTGGCATATAATATCAGATTAATAGTGCTCCAAATTAATATCAAAACCATTATCACAACTAATCTGGATATCTCGCTTGCTAAAACAACATTGCCACCAATAGCAATTAGCGGCCCAACAAACCAAACAATGAGCGACGCTGCAATTAAAATTGTTAAACCCAGAATTACTGGGTTCTTCAATAATTTAAAAAACTTTTTTAAAAATCCTTTCATAATATTCTTATCTAAATTTGCTATAACATTGAAATTACAGGTTTAATGGCCTGCAATAACGCGTAATTAAAACCAAAACCTATGACAACCAAGGCTATGGCAGTAATGCCAATAACCATACCCGTAGTAATACGTGGCTTTCTAAGTTTTGGTGCTTTTTTGGCAACTATCTCAATAAATAACTCTTTGCTATAATCACCGCGCTGTTTGCGAATAGCTCGGTATACTTGATCACGCAATATTTTCAATTTTTCACGACCATTTCGCATGACGTGATACTTACCTTCAAACCCCATATATAAACATAACAAAAATAATTCTAACAAATCGACATGCGCATTGGGGTTTTTTAGTAACTTTTCCAGCAACGCAAAGGCATTTTCACCTCCGCTAGTTTCTTGATAAAATACGCTAATTAAGCTACTTTGATCTAACTCTGCCTCTGCTTTATCTCGACAATAATTCAAAATGACTTCATCGTAGCAAGCACATAAAATATAACGTGCATCACTAATTGTTTCATCATTCAACTGTAACTGTTTCGCTTTGGTCTCAAACTTGATGAACTCACGAATCAAATCTTGTTGAAAAACATGCATATCCTCAGCCACCGGATGACGCTTTAACTGAACTAGTCCAGCTAACAATACTTCTGCAGCACTCATTAAAGGATTTATGCCGACATTTTCCATCAAACCATCAATATTAATTTGCGTATGTGCCTGTTCTACATCAGGCAATATTGGAACCGAGGGAGCCTCTGTTTGCTGTTCAACTACATTCTCATCAGCCATAATTACGCTCCTCTAATAGCCCATAGTTCTAACTGAAGATTAGGGAAATCACCACCAATATGGAAAGCAAAACCAGCTGATTTCTTCAGCTTAGTCCATAACTCACCCTTGGCTTCTAACTCAAAGTAAGAACAGCCTGACTGATATGGCAACTGCGCCGGCACTACTGGCAATAACTTCAGTTTTAATCCAGGAAGCTGTGATTTTACTAACTGTTTGATTTCTTCAACCGGACCTACTTTTACCTGAGATGGAAAACGCTTGATTAATTCTTCTGTATCCATATCCGCCTTGATTTTCACAATAAAACGGCAGTCATCCAATATGTCGCGACTATAAATTGTAGCTACACTGATGTTGCCAGTCTGTTTCTCTAAAGGCATGAGCTCAGCTGCATGTTTTAGAATATGGCTTAATCCACTACGAATCTGAACCAACACTGGGTCTATAGTATTTTGCAGATCATCATGATTATATTCTGGCATATCTAATTGTTGCTTCTTCACAAAAACATTTAGCTCACCGGCTAATTGAAGCAATGCGACATAAAAATCTTCCGGATGTAACAATGGCAATTTCAGCATATGTGCGAAAATCACTTCATATCTGCTGGCTATCTGTAATAACAATAAATCCGAAACTGCTGACAAGCTAGTTGTTCTGCTAATCTCACCCAAGCGTTCGGACAAGATTTGGCGTCGATGTCGTAGCAGAGTATGTAATTCCACCAAATAACCTTTCAACTTGGTGAAACTTTTGCAGTTCAGGCAAATAGGTAAAAAATCTGGATCTAACACTGCTTTTTTACCTTCCCCCACTTCGGCAATACGTGCAATTGGCAAGCAGGTAAATTGACTTAAATCATCACTGTCCAATAATAGACGCAAATGCATTTTTGCCAGGTTAATACCAGCACGATCGTTAGTTGCCGAGGTGTTATCAGCAACGCTATCTTCTGCAGCAACAAAACGCGACAACCCGACTTTCTTTTCATCTAAAGTTATTTCGGTGATGTTAGGATGCTGCAATGGCAACGCCAGATAAACCATAGTGTCATGAATATTTTCCGGCACATCTAAAATTTCTACAAAACTATTATCTTCAGCCACATTAAAGCAAGTGCCATCTGGAAAAATGCCTCTGCAACTTAAAACAGATAATCTCCCAGTAGCCAATAAATCATTGTCAATCTTCAGTTCTGTTAAACCATAAGCATAATTTACCAGCAACCTGTTGTTTTCGGTAACCAGATGCTGAGAATGTCGAGCCTGTTGTTGAAAATGCTGTGGCCGAATAAACATCCCTTCTGACCATACAACTTTATTATTTAATCCCATATCTTTGTCCTATCTATCCTACTTTATATCAAATAATCAATATGCACCTTGTCTTTGCTGACACGAATTAACACAGACTCCTCTCCCCAGGTAGACTGAAACTTCAGTGTCTTACTCCAACCGGTACTATGCAAGCTACTAAAAGCAGCCACCGCACCAATATATTGCGCCTTAGGGTCCAGCTTCACTTTAATGACGGCAGACTTACCTGGAGCCACCTCTACCCGTTGTTGGGATATATATTCATCACCCAGCGCTTTTTTCGGGTTCTGGTATAACGTGGCAAAATCTGCTCCATTAAAAGCATCAACTGCTTTTAGCTGATAAATAGTTACAACAACTGGAGACGGCCTGCCATTTATATCAGGATTTGCATTTGTGGTGGCAACCACCTTGGCATCAAGCTTGTGTGACGGCATAATAGGCTTGAAAATAGCGCAACTGCTCAATCCTGTAGCCACTAGCAATATCAAAAATAATTTTGCGTAAATTTTCATATCCTTAACCCTTATTATAAAAAAATTCTTATTAATAAGAAATGTAGCAAAACTATGTTACCTGAATGTTTCAAAAGAAGCATCTTTTTGTAACAGTATTTTTACTATAAATCAATAATAACTGTCAAAAATAGCAGTTGTTAAAAATCATATACATGCTAAGCTTAAATAGACTTAGTTATTTATTTTACAAAGGGGGGGAATATGTATAAAAAATTTATGCTTTTTATTATTGGTGCAGTTTTTGGTTTTATTGGTATCGCTAATGCTACTATCGATGCTGCTTCAGATACTGCAGCAATTGCAACTGCAACTGCAACTGCAAACAAAAATGTAAGCGCAAAAGTCACTGACACACAACCTAAGGCTTTTGCCTATTGGGCCGGATGGACAAATGCTGAAATCCCAGATTTCAAATTTAATGGAATATTATTAGCTTTCGCCGAGCTGAAAGGACATTACTATACTGACTACTCAGCTAGTGGCAACTTTGATGAACCATCTAGCTCCGGACCATATAAAACTTGGAATGATTGGTTAAACAAATGGCTTAGTGATGGCGCACAAGCTTTTGTTTCATATGGCGGATCCACAAATTCCGAGTTTCGCAAAGATGTGATAAATGCTTCTGACGCTGAACTTAGCCAAATAGCCGGGGAAATACAGGCAAATATTAAAAAATATTATTTTGGTGGCGTAGATTTAGATATTGAAGATTGGTGGGATTATAGCAAGACTGACAATATAAAATTTGCTAATAATCTAGCTAAGCTGGTAATAGATTTAAGGCAAGCATTAGATAACGATCCATCTACTAAAGGCAAAGTAATATCGCTTGCAGTTGGTTGGGACTCTGCTGGATCCATCTCAAGCAAATTGCCACAAGGAGGAACTAATGCCGGGACTATGGTGTCATTTTACCAAAATACAAACGCAATGGCAGCCGTATCATATGTTTATATTATGTCCTACATCACCGATTTTTACTCAAACTTTGACAATGTTGGAAAACTTATGAATAAGTTTATTACTGCAGGAGTTCCTCGGGAAAAACTTATGTTTGGGATTGAGCCGTACAACAGTGGAACCCAGATGATATCACTAGCCAGAACCAAAGAACTAGGCGAATATATAAAGGCTAACAATTATGGCGGTATGTTTATGTGGGGCATTGGAGCTGACACAAGTGGCAAGCTAAACGCTTGGGATTACATGAATGCCATGATGCAAGGACTGGGGTTAAGATAGTACTTAAAAATAAGGTAAGAAAATAACCTGATCCAATGGTTCTGAGAGAATCTTGTGATACATAATCATTGGCTGCAATAGCAATACGGATATCACTAAAAAGGCAATAATTCCCAAAACTATTAGTGGTAGCCGTTTGTGGCAATAAATACGAACTAAAATATTAGTGACTAATAGAATCGCTAGCATTATGGTTGCCAACATGAAATAACCTTGCCAGGGTGTTGCCGCAAAATGATTATGAATCAAAGCCCCTGCAATCATGATTAATCCGAGTAATGGCATAAATAAACATAATTTAGTTAAAACATTGCGTGCTTTTATAAAAAACTTAGCATCATTTATAAAAATATATCCTGCTAATAAAGCAATCGCTGGAGTTATTGCGAGAATATAACGTGCTTGTTTGCTATGTGGAACGGTAAAACCTAAAATAATAATCAAGATCCAAACCAACAAATACTGCAGTAACTTGTCTATTCGAGTCTTGGACCAAACAATATCTTTGAATTTCCTAATAATAACAGCTATAGCGAATAATACTGTAAAGACATATGGCAATAACCCAATCGTAAAATAAAATGCATAATGGCTTTTATGGTAATTAGTGATTCTGCCAATTGATTCAACTAAAAATACTTCATGCATGAACGGTTTACCGCCTTGCAGATAAGCTCCGCCAAGCAACAACCCAAATCCTAGAATTAGCAATGTTATGGAAACTATGCCAAATATAAACAATGCTCGCCAATTTTTACTAAAAAGATAAAATACACCGACAACAACAGCCGGAATAATCAAACCAATCGGCCCCCGCGCAAACAACCCTAACAGCAATAATAACGGCAAAAACCATAATCGTTTTGTGGCACCAGTTATATCAGCACTATAGACCAAATAAAAACACCAAACTGCAGCTAAAACTGGGTAAATATCTACGGCAATATTGTGCAGATCATACAAATATTGCCAGGTGAGAAAACTAAACAATACCGCATAAATACCCCACCTGCGATCATGTATAGCAGCAATTTTATAGGTTGCAAGCATAGTTAAAGCACCTGCTATGCAATACGGAATACTAAGAGAAAAAATCGACACTTTTCCAAATGGCAACGCAAATAAATACAGCAGAAAGGTATTACCAATCGGATAGTCAGGATAAGGCTGACCATTGATTACCGGGAAATAGGTCAAGCCATGCGTTAAAGCATTTTGCGCAAACACAACAAACCGAGCTTCATAATCAATGATAGCTGGAGTGTATTGACATAGCATTAATACTACAAAGCTAATTATAAAAATCAGCCATGGTGTCCATTTTATTTTGGCATTTTCTGTCATTATTTAATAACAAATTCCTTTTCGAGTTTCTTCGGTACGGCAACATTATCCAAAACCACATAATCTGGCATGCCGTCTTTAAATGGCGGATAAGCTTCACCTTGGATTAATGGCAATAAATAATCGCGACATTCTGGTGTAATATGAAAACCATCGTCACTTATAAAATCGCGAGGCATTTTCTTTTCAACATTAGCAACTTCTGCCAAAGGCACACTGTCAATTTCCCATTTATATGGCTTGGCCGATTTGCGCACAATAATCGGCATCACATTAGTTTCACCTGCAACTGCAAGCTCAACTGCTTTTTGGCCAACTGCATATGCTTGCTCAACATCAGTTTTCGAAGCAATATGACGTGCAGCACGTTGCAAATAATCAGCCACAGCCCAATGATATTTATAGCCCAATTCTGCTTTAACCATTTGTGCCACAACTGGTGCGACTCCGCCTAATTGTGTATGTCCAAAAGCATCTTTTAAGCCAGCATCAGCTAAAAACTTACCTGACTTATCTTTAACGCCTTCTGAAACAACAATCGAACAATAACCATATTCTTTGACACAAACATCGACTCGAGCTAAAAATTTATCGGCATTAAATTCGATCTCTGGAAATAAAATAATATGAGGTCCATCGCTTTCTTTTTCAGCTGCCAAACCACCAGCTGCTGCAATCCAACCAGCGTTTCGCCCCATAACTTCCATAACAAATACTTTAGTTGATGTGCTAGCCATTGAGACCACGTCAAAACTAGCTTCGCGAATAGAAGTTGCGACGTATTTGGCCACCGACCCAAACCCAGGACAACAATCAGTAAATGGCAAATCGTTATCAACTGTCTTTGGCACACCAATACAAGTCAGCGAATAACCTAATTTCTCACCAATTTGGGACACTTTATAGGCTGTATCTTGGGAATCGCCACCGCCATTATAAAAAAAGTATTTAATCTCGTGAACTGCGAAAACCTCAATTAACCTTTCATATTCAGCTCGATTTTCTTCTAAGCTTTTTAATTTATAACGACATGAGCCGAAAGCACCAGCTGGCGTGTGTTTCAAAGCAGCTATATTAGCTGCACTTTCTTGATTGGTATCAATCAACTCTTCAGTCAAAGCGCCGATAATGCCGTTTCTACCGGCATAAATTTGTATATCATGTTTGCGTGCGGTTTCAATTACTCCACATGCTGAAGCGTTGATAACCGAGGTAACACCACCTGATTGAGCGTAAAAAGCTTTTGTCGTCATACTAATTCTCCATCGTTTAAAGCTGTTAAAATATTAAATATCGAATATAATACCCTTTATAATTAATAAATTAAATATGGTAAGCTATTATTATGGAAAATAATCAGGTGCAAATCACAATCACTAACCCTGATCCCAATGATTTTCATATAAAAATAGAAGGACGCCTGGATCAAAAAACCATTGCTTCTATCTGGAATAAAAACATCCAGATGCAACAAAAATATAAGCCAGCGAAATTAACCATAGACGCCACAGATATCAATTATTGCGATGGTGCTGGTATTGGCTTGTTATCAGAACTTAAAAAACTGCAGTTACAAGAACAAAAAAGTTTTGTAATTCTTGGTTTAGATTCGCACTTACAACGCTTATTGGATATGACTGGAGTGCCAACCCCAGCAAAAACCGAACAACCTCTGAAATACTCGCTTATAGCAAAACTTGGGAAGCTTGTCGTTGACATAAAAAACAACACTCAGGAAAGCATTACTTTTACGGGCATGCTGTGCTATCAGATGGCAAAAGCTCTAGCGCATCCAAGCACAATAAGATGGAAAGATTTCTGGAAAGCTATCGGCGATGTCGGGCCGAATGCTTTAGGGATAATAGCCTTAATAGGTTTTTTAGTCGGCACGATCACAGCATTTCAATCTGCTATTGCCTTACAGCGTTTTGGTGCTGAAATCTACATTATCACTCTTGCTGGCATTGGTTTACCACGGGAGATGGCACCACTAATGGTAGCTATTTTACTTGCCGGCAGAACTGCTTCATCTTTTGCTGCTGAAATCGGCACCATGAAAGTCAACCAGGAAGTCGACGCCTTAACAACTATGGGTATGGACCCTATAAGATTTTTAACAATTCCTCGCGTATTTGCCACCATCTTAATGACACCATTTTTAAATGCTTTTATGATCTTGTTCAGCTTAATTGGCTGCGGTGTAGTAATGCACCATCTGGGCTATAATCTAGATATTTATATTGACCAATTAAAACAAGCAGTACGTATGCAGGATTTTGTCACCGGCATGATAAAAACTCTGGTATTTGGTATTGTTATTGCCAGCATTGGCTGCTTGCAAGGCTTAAAAACCCGCTTTGGCGCCAGTTCTGTTGGCTATGCTACCACACGTGCTGTAGTAAATAGTCTGATTATGATAGTTGTTGTCGACGGCATATTTGCCGCCATTTATTACGCTTTAGGAATATAAATGCCAGATAGATCCCCCATCATCGAAGTCAAAAATTTAACCATTCAGTATGATGATAGTGTTATAATCGATGACATTAGTTTTGAAGTTTTTGCCGGTGAAGTTTTTGTAATTCTAGGTGGATCCGGCAGTGGCAAAACCACAGTATTAAATCGCTTAATTGGCCTACAACCACCAACAAAAGGGCAAGTTTTTATTGATGGTGACAATATTGTTACCGCGTTTGGTGAAGAACGTAATAAAATTTTAAGAAAAATTGGCGTTATGTATCAAAGTGGCGCTCTATTTGGCTCGATGAGTTTATTGGAAAATGTCCGTTTTCCGCTAGAAGAATTAACCGAACTACCACCAGATGCCTGCACAGTTATTGCCACAAACAAATTACAAATGGTTGGGTTAGGAGATTTTACTGAATATATGCCAGCTGAAGTCAGTGGCGGCATGCAGAAAAGAGCTGCTATTGCGCGAGCCATGGCCCTAGATCCACAAATATTGTTTTTAGATGAACCATCTGCAGGGCTAGATCCAACAACTTCAGTCCAGTTAGATGATTTGATTTTAACTTTGGCCCAAACTTTAAATATAACTTTTGTAGTGGTATCGCATGAGTTACCTAGTATTTTCACCATTGCAGATCGAGTTATTATGTTGCACAATCATAAAATTATAGCGGAAGGTGAACCCAAGACATTGCGTGATAAATGTGATAATCTGATCGTCAGGAATTTTTTTACAAGGAAGGCATAAGCGTGAGTAAAAATAGTGCAACAAATTACTTTAAAATAGGCAGCTTTGTAATAGCTAGCCTAATACTCATGATCACTATTGTCATATTTGTTGGTTCCGGAACTTTTTTCCAACAAAAGGTATATGTAGAAACTTACTTCAACGAATCAGTCCAAGGCCTTTCTGAAGGTTCGCCGGTCAAATATCTTGGTATAGACATTGGTTATGTCAAAGAAATCACACAAATTGACAATGTTTACAAAATCAATCGAACAAAAGATGGTCAAACTAAAGAGCGTTATGTTTATGTGCTGATGGTATTGAATAATAAATTTTTCCGCGGAATTCCAAACAGCAAAACAGCTCAAACCATTGCAAAAGATGTTGCATCAGGATTAAGATTCCAAATTACCTTACAAAATGTGACAGGCACAGCTTATATAGAATTAAAATTTGTTGAGCCGCAACGACGCACTAGCTTGCCGATCATGTGGCAGCCCAAGCATTATTATATTCCTTCGACTCAAAGCACTCTATCTTATCTTAAAAGTAAGGCTGTTGAGGCGTTAGCAGAAATAAGTCAAATAAATTTTAAAGGCATGGTTCATTCCATGAATCAACTTACTATAAAAATAGACAATTTGTTTAAAAACTCTAATCAGCAGCTTATAGAAACTGTTGATAATATACACACGATATCAGAAAACCTGTCGTCTTTTACCGAACAAACTAAAGATTTCCCATCATATACTTTATTTGGCAACCCGCCGCCTAAATTAGATCCGAGTAAACTATGAAGAAAAGATATTTTTGCTTTTATGGAATAATAATTAGCACATGCCTACTGCTCACAAGCTGCATCAGTGTTAAGTATCCTGATCGCACGCAATACATGCTCAACGCAGCAAAACCACAACCAGTTTATCGCATTCCATCTAAAAACACTTTAACAATATATAATGTTACCTCAGCGCAGCAATTTTCCAGTCTAGCTTTTGTGTATCGCACCAGTGACATTAATTATACCAGAGATTATTACAACATCTTTTTTAATTCCCCATCTGATCAAATTCAGGATCAAATGGTCAAATACTTAGCAGCCACGAATCTTTTTCAGCATGTGACCGATGAAATCAATATTCTTCACACCACATATTCGTTACACTCTAAAGTAATAGAACTTTATGCCGATTATCGTGATTCAAATCAACCTAAAGCTGTAATGACCATAAAATTCATGGTGTTTCGCGGCACCAAGTCAAAAATAGTTCTAGCCAAAACAATAACAAGCTCAGCTCCATTAGCAACCAAAAGCACCAGAGCTTTAGTTGAAGCATGGAATAATGATCTAGCAATTATTTTGGCACAATTGACTACAGATTTGAAAAAACTGTCTTAACAAACGCGTCATTGCGAGGAACGACCTGTCCTGAGCTTGTCGAAGGAAGCGACGTGGCAATCCAGAAAATATCCGTTAATAAAACATTAATATTCAATAATCAACTATCGATATAAAATTTATCTGTTAATATATTTTATACCTATCATGAAATGTAAAAGCCTGGATCACCACGCTTCGCTCGTGATGACGGAGTCGTGGTCAAGCCTGTCCTAAGCACCGTCGATAGGCGTCGCGGGAATGACAATACGGTAGTAACTTATTATTTAATAAGCAAAAGCTTGCCATTCCAATGAAGTTTATGCAATTTCGATGGTTGCAGTGCGACTGGGTATGCAAATCTCTGCCATTTAAAACCTGTAATATAAGGGATAAATTCGTCTACGGCACCTAAGAATTTTCTATGACCATAAATTTTTCTAATAGTCGCCCATTTATGATATGGCGTCTGATAATTGACCACGCCGAGCCAAAATGGCGCCTTGGCATCAGCGATAGTTATATGTGAACGCCACAAACGCAAAATTATTGCCTGCTTTCCACCTGCAATATCTTTGGTCATCAGTAACGCCGGATAATCATTTTGATATGTTTGTGGCAACAATGGCAATGGATAATGCGATGCACTTGTTGCAAGTCGGCTCAAAAGTCCCTCAAGCGTAAAATCAGCAGGGTATTCTGTCCAACCCTGCTTTGTCAGCATATTCTTAATATCCTGCAAACTTCCAACCCATTCGATATTAAACACTTCGACAGGATGTCCCAAGCGACTAGGACGATATAACGGAATTGAGGTTGTTTTATGATTCAACCATTGTTGCATACTGAAGCTATAACTAGGCCAGGCAATAGTATAATCATGTTTTAATTTATTAAAATTCAATCCAATAAAGCCAGCCCAAACCAGCAAATATACACTAAAAATTACCACTAAAAACTTCTTCAGATTAATATGCTTTATCTTACCACGACGATAGGAAAGAGTTGCAACTTCTGCAATACTCAGGCCTAAGAAAACACCACCTAAAATATCGGTTAGCCAATGTGCTCCTAGATAAAGTCGGGAAAAACCAACCAAACCAACTAAACACATACCCACTATATAAGGTATGCGCCTTGCTTTAAAACGCAGTTCGTGCGAAACCAACATGGCTAAAAATCCAATAAGAGCAGTAGTCAAAGTAGTGTGACCACTCGGGAATGAGGAATTTATTGGCCCATTCAATAAAAATCCTGGTCGGGGTGAAAACCAAAACCACTTAATAGCCTCAACCGAGACACCAATTAATATTACTACCAAGGCCCAGTGCACTGCCACACGCCACTGACGTTTCCAGCAAAACCACAAAAACAGCAGAAAAGCAGCACCAAACATTACAAAATACGAACCAAAAATAGTAAAACTCAGCATAATAGCATCGCCAGTTTGTGTGCGAATACTACGCAACAAATGAGCAACCGGGATATTAAAAGCTGTCAAAAGCCCATGAGCAAAAACATTTACAGCGATAAAACAAAAAATCACTACAGTAAGAATAAGGTAGAAACTTAAAATCAATTGGCGATGATTACGTGGATGACGTGGATCGCTAAGCAACCTCGTAACCCAGTGCGACTTGCCGCTCTGGCGTAATTTCTTCCAGGTATCTTTAGCCAACAAGTCTATCTTTTTGGCAATGCGCCGAGAATAATGCTGGATTACCCAAGTGATCCCTACACATACTGCTATAAAAACTAGAACAAAAGCTAAAAACTCAAATGCTAGCTCATGTGGCAATTCTAAAGATATCGCACCAATCAAAATGCCAGGAACCATATAGCATACGGCCCAAGCACAAGCAGAAGGAACCGCTGCCAACAAAAATCGTGTTGGTCGCATATTAAAAGTGCCAGCAACTAATGGCACCATAGAACGAGCTGGACCAAAGAACCTCCCGATAATTATACTTTTGCCACCATGAAGACGGAAAAAACTTTCGCCTTTTGCGAGCAAATTCGGATATTTCTTAAATGGCCAGATCTTGTGGATACGTTTTTTATAATAAAAACCAATGCCATAACTAATACAGTCGCCAACTATAGCACCGATCATAGCCCATATTATTGTACTGCCAAGTGGTATCACTCGTGAACCAATTAGAATGCCAACTGCCGTCATCGTCACCGAACCTGGAATAACGGTTCCAACTACAGCTAATGCCTCACCGCAGGCAATAGCAAATACAATTATACCCGCCGCGTGAGGGTTCAAGTGTAAATAATCAACTATATGCTGTACCAATGCATGAATCATAACCGAACATTATAATGTAATTCTGCCTGAATACAATGGGTGTAATCACTACCGTGTTTTTTACCGTATTGCATAAAAATAACAAAAGATTATGCTATGGTATATGCAAACACAAGATTATAATAATTCGCGTTTTGGCCTTGAAATACAGGGTTTAGACGCAGAC
>SDBS01000419.1_pt1 | contig 40606 bp, 53 predicted proteins | sample 2277091 | NCBI WGS metagenome assembly SDBS01 (sample SAMN10404972, study PRJNA504765) | marine sediment metagenome | isolation source: marine sediment core GS10_PC15, 163 cmbsf | place: Arctic Ocean: Southern Knipovich Ridge | collected 2010
TCTTTGCGTGGTTCGGGTGTTCCCGGGTTAACCGATTTGAAGGCCGGGGCTACTGTGTATGTGCCCGATGCAGTGCTCATGCTGGTGATTCCCTAGGTGGAGCTTTTTCGCCTTATGTATCGATTGGGCATCTACCGGGTAAGTGTTTCGCTTGCGATAAGAATCGCCCGAATCTCAAGTGGCATGAGAAGATCTTCATTAAACTTAATAAGAAGAAGGGTGAGAAGATATGATCGACCCACTTAAACAAATCCTTGCCGTGCTCAAGCTCGTTAGTGAGCAGTTGGACGAGGTCAAGGAAAAATTGGACGATATCGAATCGCGGGTTAACTCGCGATGATCCACTGCTGGACACCCATTCAAAAAGTCTTGACCGCCTTTCATCAGGGTCATATCGAGGATGATCTATTCTCGGGCCATGATGCCCGGCACGACGAGGCCAAGCTAACAGAGTCCGACCGGCTGGAGCAGGAGCACGGCGACCAGTCACGGCATCCACGGGACTGAGGAGAAACAGTGTTTAAACGCATAATTCAAACAATCAGAATGCACTTCACCCGGCGAAAGGTCGAGGCTCTCCGGGCCGAGGTCAGCCGGACCATTGCCTGCGAGGACTGGGACGATACCCGTATTGATGATGAGGCTATACGCTGCGTGGAGACGTACTGGCCGTCGGGAAGAGCCGAGAATCATGCCGCCTTTGTAGTTAGTCAATGGTCCCATGCTAATCGTCACACATGGAATCATGGCTATAGTCGAGAGCGTGATCGACGGCGAGCCTTCCGAAACTTGGCTGGGGAATTGGCTGATAAAATGGAATCTGTACTTGACAGCATCGGCTGTTAATGGTATGATAGACCAGTAAACTTTTACAGAGGAGAGTAAGATGCCACGACCGAAAGTTATTGTAACCGCAAATCATCGGAGATCCATGATTTCACGTTACACCGTGAAGGGCCAGAGCCTTGAATTCATCGCTCGGGTTCTGGGCTACTCCACCAGCGTCGTACGTCGTACGTTGGCCGAGAATGATGTTGAGATCGCCGGGCGTGGTCGCCCGACCTACGCCGTCACCGCATAACCCCTGTAAAGTGGGTCGGGCCCGTAAACAAGCCCACGGGCCCGGCCCGAGATTATTATGCCTGATGAAATTAAAACTTGCGAATCCTGCGGCCGAGACTTCTGTGTAGATCAGGCCGAATGTAATACCGCCCGCAATATGTTCTGCGGGGGTTGTTGCTCACCATACTTACTGGCAGAGGATCATGTTGAAGGACAATAGGATAACAATGAGCAGGAAGCCGAAGCCTAAAGTTGACCATGCCGCCAAATGTACCCAGACCCGGGCTCGATTGGCCAGCATCCTATGGCATTTCCGTCATACGTATTCTCATGCTCCCATTGTCGGGGATCTGGATCGCATCAATCATGCTCTGGTCTTCAAGTACGCATTGACGGACGAGAAACTGGCCGATATCCTCATATCCTACCAGACCCGTATCCAGCCGGAATTCTTCATGGCCCTACTCGTGATCGTGCAAGACACCGTGCGGTTATTTGCTGAGTATCTGGGTGACGCCAAGTTGCATCGGAAGATCCATGCCCGTATTGTCGTACTGGAGAAGATCGCCCGGGCTGGCGAGGCTGGTTGTGAGTTGGTCCCGGATAAGGTCCGATCATGGCGGCTCGTGGTGAAGAAGTGACCGATATTGTTCGTGTTCCTCGGAGATCCTGCTCCTGCCATGGTCGGCATTTTCAGGTCAATGACGAGGTCTTCATCCCCGGCATAGGGCACGCCGTGGTCAGACGAATCGATCTCTTTAGCGAAATTGAGGTACAGAAATTGCGGCAGCAACCACGTTTAGAATTCCCCTATAGGGACGAAGATGGGCGGCTCCATTAATGACCGGAGTACAAGACATCCTTGCCGAAGTCGGATACCCGACGAGGACGATGGTGCTCGACGCCGAGACCTTCTTCGATGCGGAGTATTCGCTGAAGAAGCTCACATCCTATGAGTATATCACCGACCCCCGGTTTGAATTACTGGGCTGGGCGGTCAAGGTCAACGACGCGGGCCCCGGATTCCCGCGTGATCTTCCCCCGATTGACTGGGATACGACCACGATAATAGTCCACAACGCCCAGTTCGATTGCTTGGTCCTAAAGCATCTTTACGGTGTACTCCCTCCGTACGTGATCGATACACTGGATCTGGCCCGGCACGTTGAGCCTCGGTGGTCGAATGCATTGAAGGCTCTGGCCGAGCGACACGGATTGACGCCGAAGGGTGATACCAATCAATTCAAGGGTAAACGACGGGTCGATTTCACCCCGGAGGAATGGTCTGCATTGGTCGAGTACGCTACGACCGATGCCGAATTGGAATACCTGCTTCTGTGTATCCTCCTGCCCAAGTTGACCAATCCGGTCACTGAGTTAGAAACCATGAAGTACACCCGGGAGATATTCACAAATCCCGTGCTCCGATTTGACGGGGCTCACGCCCGGCAGATCCGACTGGAGATGCAGGCGGAGAATGACCGGATCGTTAAGCAGTCCGGCCATACGCAGGCGGAGATCAGCGGGAATAATTCCTTTGAGGCTCTGCTGCGTGCAGCCTTGGCCCCTGAAGATCCGCCGACCAAGCAGGGCAAGAAGAAAGAACTACTCGCGATATCGAAGAAAGATCCCGGGTACGATCTCCTTCTCAAGCACCCGAAGGCCGAGGTCCGGAGTCTCATGGAAGCTCGGGTTGCGGTTAAATCATGGCCGCTCCATATCAAGCGGGTTATTAATATCGAGAACGTGGGCGAGGCTGCGGGCCATTTCATGCCCGTGCCGCTAAAATACTACGGGGCACACACCGGCCGCTGGTCTGGTGGCGGTGGAATTAACTTCCATAACCTTCCGGCTCATGGGGCCAAGGTGCTAAGTGCAATCCGTGGTATTTTAGTAGCCCCAGACGGTACGATCCTGCTGATTTTGGATTTCTCACAGATCGAAGCCCGGGTGCTCGTGTGGCTGGCCGATCAGATGGACATGGTCCGGAAGTTTGCGACCGGGGTCCAGATCTATTGCGAATTTGCTTCGGCCCTGACGGGTAAGCATATTCGGAAGCCGAAGAAGACTGACCCCAAGGCTGTCGCTGACTGGCATGGGAAGTATCGACAGCTTGGGAAGGTAGGCACATTGGGTTGCGGCTATGGCATGGGTAAAGATAAATGTCAGGACTACGCGAAGAATACCTACGACGTAGACATCGATAACGTAATGGCCGAGCAAGTAGTCAAGCTCTATCGGCGGCAGAATCCAATGGTTGTACTGTTCTGGCAGAAGGTAGAGCAGGCGTTCACCCTCGCCCTGACCGGGGCTCCTCGCCCGGTCGAAATGGATCATGGTCTTCAATTTTCCCATGAGGACAACGTGGTTAAAATTCGATTGCCTAACGGCCGGTGTCTCTACTATACCGGGGCCGCTCTCACCGGTTCCAGTTACCGCCGCCAGATCTACATGCCCCACCCGAAGGAAGGATTTAAAATCCATATGTGGGGCGGGTATCTCGTAGAGAACATCGTGCAGGCGGCGAGCCGGGATATTCTGGCCGAGGCCGTGCTGGATATCCGCCGTGAACTGCGTCTACGGGTACCCCTCACGGTACATGATGATATGTCTATCGTTATACCGGTTGACCGACAGGAAGAGTTGGTCCCTCGGGTCATCGAGATCGTACGTCGAACACCCGTGTGGGCCCCAGGTCTACCCATTGACATCGAGTATAAACTCTCAGAGAGGTATATGAAGATATGAAAACGTGGATCAAAAACGCAGATACCCAGCCGTTCATACCGTTGGAACTTGTCCTTATGATAGAGACCCAGCGGGAGTTGGATCTGCTAAGCCAACTTTTCAACAGCCTACCCGTAGTGGATGCTCTCGCGGCATTGAACGATGGGGTTGACATACCGGTAGGCCTTGTGGGCCTGTTGCACGATGCCGGGGCGAAGAACACAAACCCGCAGGCACTTCAGGAAGAACTTAAACGGAGACTGTAATTATGATAGCTACCTTTGACGAATCCAAGACGTTTACCCCGGTGACTATTCACCTCACCTGCGAGACGCAAGACGAGCTTAATGCCCTCGGTACACTGTTCGCCTGCACGGGCGTAATCTCAACCTTGTGGGAGTTTACCCCTGACAAGAGTGTAAATCCCACGTCGGGTGGCATGAAAGAGATTTATCTGGCTTTCAAGAATGCCGGGGCAAGTATCTATCAGGCCGGTAAGATGATCGCCAGTTTGAAACGACACTTAAGATAGAGGAAGATCCGATGACCCCGACCGAACAAGAACAACTATTCGTGAAGGCCCATGCGAAGTTTCCCAACTGGACGCCCCGCAAGCTAAGTGGGTACGTGCATGGTGTGGCCGATGCAATGGCTGAGAAGCCAATGGACCCGACGTATACGCTCCAGTTCCCGAAGTCTTCCGACCCCTACGTAGCGGGATATGTTTACGGGTTTTACGACGCAGTAGGCTATGAGGCTGCTCCGGAGTCGAAATTGATCGGGCCGAATACTGTAGACTTCCAGTGGTGGACTGATGGCGAATAAACGTGTCACCGCACAGTTAGTAAATGAGACCTACCGGAATACTCGTTGCTGTGCCTCATGCTTGCATGGCTTCGACGCAATGGGAGGTTGGGAATGCGGCCACTTGCACGCTGCCCGGTATTCCCCGGTTATTGCCCCGCAAGGCTTGTGCTGCCGGTACGATGAGAACAAGGATAAAACACGATGAGACGCTCCCAACGTAGGGCCATTGATAAGGCCAAGATCGCGAAGAGATGCCGGGGCCTCGGCCCATTTCTCTCTGGGTACAAGACATTCTGCGAGGGCGACCCGATTACAGACGGCCCGCATGAAGCGGATATATGGCATAAGCCATGGGTCGAGGGTTGGAAGTGGGGCCAATTAAAAAAGGAACAACACGATGCCGGGAGGTAAGGTTAATATATCCTGTGAATGTCATCCACGTTATCGGGCATTACGCAGACCTCGTACTTCCTGCGAGACGTGCTGGATATTATGGATAGCCCATGACCCGAATTGTTTTCGTCGGGTAGTAGCCGCAAATCTTGTGGAGCCAGTTTCCGAATGAGCCAGCCGCATAACTGCCCGATAGGGAAGCCCAAGCCCCGTCGCAAACGGAAGAATCTTGAGGGTCCGGTCCAGACGGCCGTGCTCAGATGGCTATCGACGCAACCAAATGCGGTGCTGGTCGAACGTCGGCAGACAGGGGCCTTCGCACTGGAGGATGGCGGGTATGTAAAGTTTGGTGTCAAGGGCCGGGCTGACGTGTGGGTGGAGTGGGCTCATGTTATGGACCCCGAGTTCGGTCGGACTGGCATGCAGTATTACGTCCATATCGAGATCGAATGCAAGCGGGCTGACGGCAAGGGCCGACTCTCAAAAGACCAGAAAAAATTTCAAGATTTCTGCTTGACAAATCACCTCCCATACCTTATAGTAACATCAGTCGGGGAATTAAAAGCGGGCCTAGCCGAACTCGGGCTTGACTTAGAAGACTAACTGTGGTATAATGAGACATGCTTGTGAGACTCCTGAACGATAATCCTGGGTATAAATATGTTTCCGCGTCGAGAGTACGCCGGGAACGTAGGAGTCATGGCTGGACCCCCAGACGTTTCTCGCAGGCGATGAATGCCCAGAATAAGCGTTGTGCGATCTGTGATATCGCCCTCTGCGATAGACGGCCCCGTGCGGAAAAATTGCCGGGACACTTACGGCGGTTAGCCGCCGACCACGATCATATAACAGGAAAGCCCCGGGGAATTCTATGCCAATCTTGCAATTGTCTACTGGGATTTGCGTATGACAATACTAATATTCTGAAGAGTGCCATCGAATATTTACGTGAACATCAGAAAGGTACAGAATGACCGCTTCCGCACGACAATCCGCCTCTGCCATCTCTGCGTTTAAGCAGTGTCCCATGTTCTACCATCTCCGGTATAACAAGAAACTGGAGCCGGTCGAGGACTCGGCCGCTCTCCGCATGGGTACCAACTGGCATCGCTGTCTTGAAATCCTGACGATGGAGCCCAAGGCTGTCTGCGAAGATTGTGCCCAACTAGCGAAGCCCGATGCGGACTGCCCGCTGTGCGAGGGTACCGGCTTCCTGCCCGAAGATCTTCAGGACGCCCTGATCCGGCATATCGATCAGGCATACGCCACCGTGCCGGTCTACATCGAACGGGATAAGTGGGCAGTCGAGAAGTATACCCTTCTTTATTCGGCTCTCGGCTGGGCGTGGTACTGGCAGAATGACGAGGTCAAGACCATAGCCCGGGAAGTGCCGTTTAAACGTAAGGCCAAGCAGGGCATCACCCGAGTCGGAAGAATCGACCGGCTCGTTCGCTATCAGCGACGGGCCATGCTCGGGGAGTACAAGAGTACCTCCAAGCCCATCGACTCCGGCTCCGTGTATTGGGATGGTCTGAGGCTGGATTCCCAGATCACCCTATATCTCTTCGAGGCCCGGGAACTTCAGCGGTTAGGGCTGCTGGCGAACTATGGTCTGCGGGCAGATTCCCCATTACTCGACGGTATCTTGTATGATGTCTGGGGTAAGCCCACGACGAAGCCGAAGAAATTGACGATGGCCGACGTGAAGAAGTTCCTGACGGATGATACCCATATGTACCACGGTACTGAAACGAGTGTCAGGATCGAGAGCGGGGGCGAGGGTAAACTTCCGACCGCGATTTTCGTCAATGGCGAGTCCGCCCAGATCATCGAAGGTGCAACCCCCAAGCCCACGAAGAAAGATCCGGAGCCGACCCCGACCTATACGATACGTGAGACCCCGGAGATGTATGGCATTCGTCTGCTGGATGACATCACCACAAACCCCGAGAAGTATTTTGCCCGGCGAGAGATTGCCCGTACGGATCGGGAACTGGAACGGGGCGATCAGGAATTTCATCGGATTGCCCGGGTCGTACGCTTTATGACCATGCAAAAGCTCTGGTTCACGAATCAATACCAGTGCAATGCAACCTTCCGTTGCTCGTTCATGCCGATCTGCACCCATGGATTAATCCCCGAGGGCGACGAGATCCCGAACGGGTTCAAAAGGAGGGGAACATGAAGCTCTGGCAAATTATCACAGTCTGCGTGGTGATACCCGTGGTCTTGAGCACGGTTATAACCGTCATGTTTCATGTATGTATCTACTTGTGGATGGTACGATGATAGCAAATATAGGACAAAAAATCCGGGATCTCGTTGCGAAATTTGCACCGCCCCGAAAGCGAAAGCGGAAATATCGTACTGTCGGCGTCGTATGCCGACGTTGCAGTAATCGATTCCGTACCCTGCTCCGGCTGGGTGTGGGCCTCCGACCGCGTGGGGCTGGCCGTCACTGCCCCCGGTGCGGGAGTACCCGCGTCAAGCAGTCGAGCAACCGGAGATTTTAATGGCAAAGGGATGTAAATATGCCGAGATCTGGTTGGACCCCGATTCCCAGATCGATCTCTACGCCCGCATCGAAGGACAAGTTGTTCAGGTGCGAGTGGTCCTAACAGATCCACGATTTGTAATCAGTGTCGGATCATTACCTCAGATGATGGCCGTGTATATTGATACAGACCGGGATGACTGCCCTGAAACTGGGGTCCATATCTATCGCGACCCCGAGACCAAACGAATAGTAACTGAAATCGAACAAACCCCCGAACCCGAATTAACCCCCGAGCAAGGAGCCGCTAATGCCACCCCCGACACGACCGAAACCCCGGCCAAGACCGAAGGCCCCGGCAGCACCGAGCCGGGCGAAGAGCACCCCGCCGACGAAGACCTTCAAGACTGAGGCGTGGACAGCCGAGCACGAAGGCGAGAAGATTGTGGGCTACGGCACCACCGGGATCGGTAAGACTACGCTCTTTTCGATGATGCCCAATGCAATCTTTATCGGGCTGGATGATGGCGGCAGACGCATTATTAATCCGCTGACTCAAGAGCCAATCCAGCATATCCCGGGCGTTGACACGTTCGATGATGTGCGAATGGCCTTGCAGCAGACGAGCCTGTTCCCGAAGGGCTCCAGTTGTGTGATCGACACGGCTACGCTGATCGAACAAGTTGCGGAGCAATGGGTTTTGGATAACGTCCCGTTGCCCAAGGGCGGCAAGGCTAAGAATATCAAGCATTACGGATGGAACGATGGCTCCTCACACGTCCTCGATGCCATGCGGCTATTCCTCCAAGATCTTGATTCCCTGATTCGTCGGGGCGTGAACGTCGGCCTGATCTGTCAGGAGCAGGCGATCACCGTGGCGAATCCTGAAGGCACGGACTATCTCCAAGCCTGCCCCAAGCTCCACCACGACCGGCAGAAATCCGTAGTGGACGAGGTCTGTGCGTGGGCTGACCAAGTTTTCCGTGTTTCCTATCTCAACACCGCTGTCGCAGCCGGGGAGAATCAGACCATCGGCCGGATCAAGACGGCCGATACGACGCGGGTGATTAGCATACAGGGTGCCCAGTATTTCAGGGCAAAGAGTCGAACTTTAAATCAGTTCGTGGACGGGGACGGCGAGCCTATCGAGTCCGTCGCCTTCGATACCCCGGACGATGACTCCATTTGGAGTTTCATCTTCCCAGAAGCAGGAGAAACAAGCGAATGAGAATGACCGCCGACCATATTCTTGTACGGCCTATCAAGTGGCCGTCACTGAAGCAAACGGGTAATAGCAAGATCATCCAGCCGGAGAGTTCGGATCTCCGGCAGGCGTTCGGACTTGGGCGAGTTTTGGCGAAGGGCCCCGGCATGTTTACCTCGGCCGGTGTGCAGCTTCCCCCAGATGCGATCAAGAAAGATGATCGCGTGATATACTACAAGGAGAGCGTTGTCCCGTTCACGAGTGGCGAGACAGAGGAATTGCATCTCCTTCGTGAAGTCAACATACTCGCCATTCTGGATGCGGGCGAGTTCATCGAAACTGATCTGTAACCGAACTTTAACCGAAGGAGAAGATTGTGCGAGAAAGTATTGACCGAGAAGGACTGTTCAAGGGAACCATTAGGGATCACGGTGTCAACGCCACCAAGAATGGCTACCCTCAGTTTATCGTGACCATCATGGCAACGGCGATGTGGGACGATGTCAATGAGGTCTGGGAAGATTGGGCTCAGTACGAGCAGATGATGACGGGGTACTTCTGTCTGGTCACGTTGAACAAGGAAACGAAGCTCCCGACCCGCTGCCTGAATTACGATCAGACCATGCTGGCGACCGGCTGGGACGGTAAGACCTTCGGCGGGCTTGCCGGTTTGGATCTGAAGGGTACGGAAGTCCAGTTCCGTGCCGCTGATAATACATATGAGGGGAATACGACCCTCCAGATGTCTTGGATCGATTCCGTGGATGCATCCCCGGGCCTGCGAAAGCTCACCGGCAAGGATCTCACGGATCTGGATGGCAAGTTTGCCACTGCCTCCCCCGCTGGCGGCACTAGCAAAAAGGCCGGGGCGAAGAAGCCCGCTGGTAAGCCGAAGCCCGCTGGCAAGCCGAAGCCTCCGACTCCGACTCCGGAGCCCGAGACTGCTGACGGCAGCGATCCCGAGCCCGAGCCTACACCCGAGCCCGAGACGAAGAAGAAGAAGGCCGCTGGATCGAAGAAGAAATCTTCGCCCCCAAAGCCTCCGGCTCCGAAGCCTGACGCACCCACTGAGCCCGAGATGCCCGCCGAGCCTGAAGATTTACAGCCTCGGAACGGCGACGAAGCATGGTCTCACTGTGCAGCCATGAACGAAGGTCTTGCCGAGCCCGTCCCGGATGCTGTACTGTCCGATTACTGGACGAGCCATGTTCTCGACATCGCCGCTGACGCGGACAATCCGACCGACGCAGAGCACGCTCTGATCGAGCAGGCTGTGTTGACGGATCTGGGTGTCGATACCACGATCCCGTTCTAAATTGATGGCCACTGAGACGGTAGCCCGGTAGCACCGACGGGCTGCCGTGCTCAGATATTTGGGGATGGTAAAAATGTGGAAAATTCTATGTCTTTTCGGATGGCACAACTGGAGCTACCGCAGTGGCGGGCTCGGGATCATGTCTACAGTCCGACTACGGGAATGCACCCGCTGTGGGCAGGAACAGTCTTTCAACGTTTTTTGGGCCGGAACCGGCTGGCAAAAGAGCTAGAGCTACCGTGCTCAGGTATTTGGATAAGCCTATGAGTCAGCCATTCACAGAGCGATTAATTGCCTTTCAAAGCAACGTCCTCCCGGACTTGCTTGCCCGGTTAGCTGAACAACTGGGCGTGAGTGAGAAGGCCCTTACAGCTATGGAGATCGGGTATGCCCTCCGCATTCCCATGAAGGAGAACAAGGAGGTTCGGAATTGCTGGGTCTTCGCAGAGCGGGATGATGCGGGAACGATTGTCGGACTTTCTTTGCGGAACTGGAAGGGCGATAAGTTTATGGTCCCCGGGTCGAAGCGTGGCCTGATCTTCATTCCCAATCTACAACCGGGGCCGGTGGGAAAGAGCTACCAGTCCGGCCCTCAGAACTGGCTTCGTACCTCCGATGATGTCGCGTGCCCCATTTGCGGGAAGCATGATTGGTGCCTTGTTTCGGCCGAGAATCCAGAAGATCCGAAGGCCGTCCTGTGCAGTCGCATCGAGGAGGGATCGGAAAAACATATCCCCGATACGGGGTATCTGCATATACGCAAAGATGAAGGCGTTCTCGCGGGTGAGGGAACTACCCTCCCGCCATCAGAAGCTCCGATTCTCGTGGTGGAAGGTGCTTCGGACGTAGCCGCCGCTTACGATCTGGGTCTCGTGGCTGTGGGTCGCCCGAGTAGTGCCGGGGGACTGAAGCAATTGGCGATGCTCGTGGCCGGGCGGCAAGTCATCATCGTGGGCGAGAACGACGCGAAGGCCGGGAAAGAAGGGATGGAGAAGACCTTCGAGAATATCAAAGGCTCTGTCAAACGAGCGATTAAACTTCTCCCGCCCGAAGGTATTAAAGATTTAAGAGCATGGGTACGCCGGGGGCTGACGGCCGAGCAACTCTTGGCCCTCGCTAAGACCGCAGGCGTGACCACGAGCAATGAGCGTCTGCTAGAGAGCATCGCACCGATGGATCTCGCAACGCACTGGCTCGATAAGTTTTACCGGGTTGGGGAGACCCGGACATTAGTATTTCTGCATCAGACTTGGTATCATTTTACCGGGGATTGTTATCAGGCCATGTCGTACGAGGCCCTCCGGAGCCATCTCTACACGTACTTTGGGGATAAGCAATACCGAAAGATGCGGGCGAACGGGTTTGACATCATGGACTTCGAGCCCAACAAGAGGAAGATTGATGAAATTATTGACGCGGTTAAAGCTCTGGCTGCATCCGGTTCCCCGGACATCCCGTATTACCGAGGACCGTCTGCGTTCGACCCAATCCTCACTCTATCCTTCCCTAATGGGCAAATCCACGTTGAGGAATATCTTCAGAACAGACCTATACTGCACCCGACAGATCCCTTGCTGTTCACACTCAATTGTTACCCATATGATTTTACCCCGGTGGCAGGTTGTCCCCGATGGAAACGCTTCCTGAAGGAAGTTTTTCCTCGGGACGAGCGAAAGCGATTGCTGCTCCAAGAATGGTTCGGGTACAATCTAATCCCCGATAACTCGCAGGAAAAGTTTATGATGATGCTGGGGCCCACCCGGGCAGGCAAGAGTACCGTTATCGATGTCCTTACCGGCGTCCTCGGGGAACGGCAAGTGATTGCTACATCGCTGCGGCAGATCACCAACCGATTTAGTCTATACCCGTTTTTTGGGAAGTATTCCGCGACCATCGGCGATGTTTCAATCGGGCGGAATTACGACGCGACCGAGGCCTTGAATGTCCTCAAGCGGATCAGCGGCAATGATCGGGTGACAATCGAACGTAAGAATCGGGATATTGAACAGTCGAACGTCAAGTTGTATACCCGGTTCACCATGGCGTCCAATTCGATGCCACAGTTGCCGGACTACGCTCGGACAATAGAATCCCGTATGCTACTGTTGCGGTTCCCGATCAGCTTCATGGGCCGGGAAGAATTAACATTGAAGGCCGATCTTCAGAAAGAATCCCCGGGCATATTACTCTGGGCTCTGGAGGGGCTCAAGCGTCTACGGACGCAGAACGGATTCACATTACCGGAAACCCATGCTACAGATCTGGAGACCATTCGTAGCGGGCTCACGCCGCTGCAAGACTTCGTGGACGAATGCTGCGAGGTTGGGCGAAGCCCGGGGTACTATGCGAGTACGACGGCTCTCTATGAGTGCTGGCGGCAGTGGGCTCTGGCTCAAGGGGAGAAACTCTATAGTGCGGGATGGTTATTCCGCAAGCTGGACGAGTTGCACCGATGTTTTAAATACCGGCTTACAGTAGAAGGGGGCCGGGTCCGCGTGATTCGCGGGATAAAGCTCAACGTAAAATCTAGGAAGCGTTTTGGGAGATAGACTATGAATAACTTTTTCCTCTGGGTCCACGACTGGCTCGTGATTATCGGCAGTTGGGTCGTAACCGGTTTCCTCGTCATCGCCATCGTCGGCGGCGTGGTAAACTTCCTCGGTCGAGTATGGCGGAATGAAGGGTAATGCATATAGTTCGATCCAGCACGACTTCTCGTGACCCGGTGAGTAATCGGTGTCATACCTTGTATCACTTTTTTCTATGTGATGCGTATAATCGGGTAGTAGACCAGCTTTCATGGGACCATCCAGTGCCCCCGCATCCCTGTATGGAGTGGTCGCGGCGGTGCTATGAAAAAGGAGAATGGCATGGGCGATTCATGGGACGGCGGTAAGGGCGACAGACCCCGGCCAGTCGATAGACAGAAATACGAGGCAAACTACTTCCGGATCTTCGGTCCACGTTGTGACGGGTCCATCATACCGGCAGAAGACAAGGAAAAGCTGGATGAGATTCTAGCAGAGGCCAACAGAATGACCGAACACGAGCCCGTGGAGCACCAGAAGTTTCCGAAGATCCCCCGTTTAAACAGACCTATCATCGTGTCCGAAAAGATCGATGGGACTAACGCTCAAGTGATTGTACCGGAAGACCCGGACGCCCCGCTCTGGGCCGGGAGTCGGAATCGACTGATTACCCCTGCCGCCGACAACTATGGCTTCGCCGTCTGGGTAGCCGAGCATGAGGACGAGCTTCGGCAACTGGGCCCGGGCCGTCACTTTGGCGAGTGGTGGGGTCGAGGTATCCAGCGTGGATATTGTTTACTCGACAGGCACTTCAGTCTGTTTAATACGACCCGCTGGTTTGATCCTATCCTAGAGGACCGTATCCCTGATAACTTTCGTGCAGAGTTTCGCGAACGGGTGGAAGTGCCCCCCTGCTGCAATGTCATACCGGTTTTGTATTACGGGGACTTCGACCCGGAGGCAATTCAGTATTGTCTTAATATGCTCGACCAGTACGGGAGCCGGGCCGCTATCCGCTGCCTGCTGAGTAACCCGCAGAATAGAACAGCAGCCGGTCCCCTACCGGTGGCCGAGGGTGTGGTAATCTTCCACATCGCCGCCAACCAGCTTTTCAAAGTTACTATCGAAACCGACGAGTCCCCGAAAGGAACAAAATGACCAATGCCCCAGAGATGCTAGACAGTGGCAAACGCCGTGAATTCGCCAGTGGTGCCGTACGTGACCGTGGCGAGGATAAGCCCCGTCCGGACCTGATTTCCCCCCATGCTAATCTCCGCGAAGGTGCGTGGCTGGCTCTGGGGGCCAAGAAATACGAGCTTCGTAACTGGGAAGCAGGTATACCGATAAGTGAATGTATAGCCTCGCTTGAGCGACACTTTCTCGCCTACCAACTCGGCAAGACTGACGAAGATCATATGGCAGCGATCCGAACGAACGCCGGGTTTATCCTCCATTACGAAGAAGAGATCAAGGCCGGGCGTCTCGATCCCACAATAAACGACATGCCGAAGTATATAGCTCGGGACCGAAAGTACGCCTGCCCTAAATGTGGCCATGCCCCGTTAACGCCGTTTGTATGTGAAACTGGGGAAGAATTGGGCTGCGACGGGTGCCATAGCTGGACCACTCTTGACGAACCCATGGAGACGGAGAGCAGGCAGAAGAAAGAAGTTGCCCCGGCTCCGGATAGCTTAATCTACAAGTCCGGCCCAGCGGTGGAGTCTCTCCGTAAATTCGTAGCTGATGCAAAGGCCGCGACTCCCCAGCAGAAGGCACAGGGTTACGTCCAGCGGGTCCGTACCAATGGGACTCTCGTTGGGGCCTCCCCGGGCGTCCATTATATCGCGGGTCCAATGCGGGGATACGATCAGTTTAATTTCCCCGCGTTCGATGCAGCGGAGAAAGATGCCGTATCAAAAGGGCTATCCGTAATCAGCCCGGCTCAGATGGATCGAGCAAACGGGATTGATCCGATTAATAATCCCGGGAGTGCAGCTTCGGCAGAGACCGAGAGCCTGAATGAGATCATAGCCCGGGATTGCGAAACGCTCGTGGCTCTGAGTACCGAGGCTCAGGACGGTATGATCCTCCTCCCCGGCTGGGAAGACAGCACGGGGGCTCGGGCGGAAGTTTCGATAGGACTTTGGCTCAAGCTCCAGTTCCGCTTTGCCGAGGATCTTAACATGGTTGTCCCTGCGGCGGTAATCAGAAACAGATTGTTCTACCAGCAGGAGGATCTTTAACAATGGCAAGTCTCCGAACATATAAGAAATTTTGGGTGGGGGATTGTCGGTGATACTTACATTGACAAAAGGTCAGCAGACCCTTGTTGACGAGGATATCCCCGAGTGGATCATCGCGAAATCGTGGTACGCTCTGTACTCACATGGTCGCTGGTATGCCTGTAGTCGTAGACGAAAGGCGATCCTCTTACTCCATCGAGTCCTCGCCGGAGCCCAACCGGGCGAGACCGTCGATCATATTAACATGGACTCACTGGACAACCGGCGAGAGAATCTACGTTGCTGCACGCACGGGGAGAATAACTGTAGCCGTCCCGGACTTGGGGGACGGAGTCACTTCAAAGGCGTCTCGTGGCATAAACGGGCGGGGAAGTGGCAAGCTCATATACAGAAAGACGGTCGGAATTACTATCTAGGATTGTTTGGAACGGAACAGGCGGCAGCGGCGGCGTACAATGCTAAGGCCCGTATTCTACATAGACAATTCGCATATTTGAATGAAATAGGAGGTCAGAATGGCACTAGTACGCACATATAAAAAATTCTGGGTAGGGTTTTGATCGGCATGCTCCCGAGTTTGATCCCACGATTGATAAGATCGTGGCTGAATTCCTCGCGGACTTCAAGCCGCAGATCCGTGTGGCTGGTGGCGACTGGATGACGTGCGACCAAGTAAGTTCGTTCGAGAACGAATCGCCGACTCATCTGGCCGAGGAATTCGCGATGACCCGGGAGATACTGGAACGCTGGGGCATCACTCACTTTCTCGAAGGCAACCACGAGCAACGTCTATCTCGTCCCGGTACAAAGCTCGACCCACGGCTACGTTCACTGTGCGATGTCCGGACAAATCTCCGGCTAAAGGAACTGGGTATTGAGTTTCTTCCGTACCACACCCTCAAGGGCGTGTTACAGCTTGGGAAGCTGAAGATACTCCATGGTTTCTACGCGAACGAGTACGTCGCGGCTAAGACGGCCAAGACCTACGGGACATGCGTATTCGGCCACTGCCACCGCTTCCAGATGTTTTGGCCCAAGGAAGCCTTCAATAACTCCGTAGGGTACGCTATCGGCATGCTGGGCAAGACCGATCAGACGTACATGGACTCCCGGCCCCCGACCGGCTGGGCCCAAGGCTTCGCCTTCGGGTATATTCATCGCAATGGCTGGTTCGATCTCATGATGGCGAAGATCGTGGGCGACCGGATCTGCATCAATGACAAGGTCTATAAAAGGAAATGACTATGATTAGCATGGAACCTAAAATACTCGCGGATATCATCGGCCGGACTCGTACGCTGCTGAACTTGCATTTTTCCGGTCCCGGGGAGCCGTTGCAGGACGTATGCGAACTTCACGACGCGATTACCCGGGTGGAGCAGGATTTTAACTGCGAACTTTACGGCTATCACGACTGGCGGCAAGAAATCACTATGACCCGGACGGTCAAAGCGGGCAGCAATGGAGAACCCGTCGTGTGGTTACGGGTACGCCTGCGATGCCGTAAATGCAGCACCCAACAAGCGATTGAATTCCGCATAACGCCGGGCAGGGAGGATCTTTCCCCCCTTCTCGCCCTGTTGAACAATCCCAACACAGAGGCTAAACAGTATGTCTAACTGGTTCTACCTCGTTGGTTCCATTTGTTTTACAATTGGAACCTTGATTCGTATTTTGCAGAAAACTCTTTGAAGGAGACGTATCATGCGTAAACGAAGTAACATGCTATTGTGGTGTGCGGTAGGTCTGTTCCTGCTGGCCGTCGGTCTCTATGTCGGTGGCTGCACATCGGAGTCACTCCAGCGTTTCGTGGGGCTCAATCCGGACAAGACCCCATTGGTCATCGATGAGGACGGCGACACCGTGCCGGAAGCCTACGGCTACGACACGACTGGCGACGGCAAAGTGGACGCGGAGATTGAAGGCACCCGAGCCGAATTTACCGCAGCGAAGAACCTCGACAAAACCGCCTCGGACCTTGGGGCGACAATTACCCTCCTCCTCGGCGGTGGAACTATCGGCGGAACCATTGCCGGTCTCTGGGGCCGCATCATGCCCAGTGCTAAACTCCTCCACTGGATGAATACGGCCAAGGGCCTCACGAGATCCATCCAGAAGATCCGAAAGTCAGACGTAATCTCGGCCGAGAGTATCACGGAAGTTGATCGAATCCTGGGTGCCACTGAAGCGGAAATCTCCGGTCTCGCCGCTGCTGTCACGGAGATCAAGGCTGCATGGAAAGCCGCTGCGGATAAGGCAGAGGCCGAAGCGACACCGACAGTGAAATGACCGATCGCATCGAAACACGTACCCAGTTAGTTGAGTTTATCTCCCAGAGCGGGCTCTCGTACGCAATTACGAGGGCTTGCTCTCGCGGAGCGGTCAAGGTGCTGGGGGGCTTTTCGCAGGTGCTCCCCGGCACCTCTTTTTTACCTGGCTGGATCGTGGCCATCACATCAGTCTTCGGACGTACGTGGTACATAGCGGTGTACCCCGGGCCCGACGCGATCCACTTCAAGGCCAGCGAGATCAAAACTTTCGACTGGTGTTATTACTTGGGCGTGACTGATCGGGGTACATATTCAATTTACGATGGGGATAGTCCTATCGTGGCTTGCCTAGCTAGGAGTGCGAATAATGAAATCTAGACGTTACTACAGGAAATCGTACCTTGTAGAAGCCGTGCAATTCGTGGTTAAAGAGCATGAGGCCGATACCGTGGCTTGTTTTTTCGAGGTAGAGGATGAGAAGCCGCACTGGTACCGTAACGCAATTCACCGCATCGTGCTCCGTCCGTACAAAAGACCACTCATGGTGCTAGGCACACGCGACGGGACAGCGGATGTATATGAAGGCGATTGGGTTATCCGCGATGAGAACGGGAATATCTCCGTGTGTAAGCCTAATCTATTCAAGACGACGTACAATAGATCGGCAGGGAGGTAACATGCATACGAACTTCGTTAATCGTCTATTTTTCGTGACCCAAGAATCGAGCAGTAACTTAATGATTAATTCCCCAGCCCTTCCCTTGGATGCGATCAAACGTCTTATCGCCGCAAAGGGCGTTTTGATCTGGCGACGGGGCCGCGAGACCCGAATGTTCCAACTGGAAATCGTGCAGACTCACTTCCAGATATATCTAGACGCCCGGCTCCAGAAGAAACATTACCCGCCATCCACACAGATTGCCTCGGCCGGTGTGTTCTGGTGGGAACACGCGGTCGCTCTCAAACCATTGATCGTGAACATGCTCCGATTAAGACTCCCGCAATTAGGAGTCACAGCAGATCTTTCAAAGGGACGAGAAGAAACCAATAAGTTTCCCGACACCGACGCCGCCCCCTAAACCACACACGAAGACCACTCCCATTACCCAGATCCGGACCCGCTGCGATTCATTTTGCACGGCCCCCCGGATCTGTTTCTTATGAGCTTCCACGTCTTGATTATGGGCAGTGATCGCCTGCTTCAATTGATCGGGAAAGACCTGTCCCAAGTAGTGATCGAAATACTGCTGTACCACACTGCGTCTTTTTTCAGCCATGACTTATTTCCTCCGTGTCGGCTGCTTACGTATCTTGCGTATCTTGCGTTTGGGCTTGGGGGCCGTGGAGGTATGCATGCCCGCTCCCCGGGTTATGGCGTCGAAAGCGTCCATTTCCCCACGTTGCCACTGTATCAAACTCTGAACTTGGACCGGCGTGGATTGCTCTGCCTGTTTGAGTATAAAAGACGGGAACTGTAGCGGGTTGATCGGCCCACCGCCAAACGGGTGCGGGGCTACGGCCTCGCCGGTGCGTAGTAACTCACCGAAGGATGTAAATTCCCGGCCCTTCCAGTCCGTCCCCACAATCATCTCGGTTATCATACGACCCAGAATACTACTCTTACCCTTGATCGACCGAGGTGGCTCAATGATGAACTTAACCGGATCGCGGAAATGCCCGATCAGGCTGAAATACTTCCGACTCGCGGGCTTCAAACCGACAGCCTTGAGAAGTGGCGTAATGTCCACATCCAGCCAGCGAAGATTCCCGCTATCCCATGCCCGCTTATACTGCTTTATGAAATCGTCCTCATCATTCAGGCCGGACATTATCGCGTTAAAGAGGATCGTTGTTCCGATACCCTTCATGGCCACACGGCCCCACATCTCTCGGTATACCTTGCCCTCATGCCCGGTCTTAAAAGCCTTGACCATGGATCGGACATTGGATTCCGTCCAGTCCGGGGCCAGCGAGAGAAGCCGGAAGATATGCTGGGCGGTCGGATTCCGGCCCATACGCTGAAGATTCAGGCCACCGAAATCGTCATTGACGTTATTGGATACATTCTTGGCGATCTCCTGCCGGGTGATCTTACCTTCCCGGATAGCCTTATCCTGTTTTTGCAGCTGATGCCGATAGTCAAGCAAACCTGCCTGCACTTTCAGATATGGCCCGAGTTTCTGAAAGAGGATCTCACTGTTCTTCCGGCTGAGAGCCCGCAATGCTTTCCGGACACCGGACGCCATCGGTACCTTATCAATCACATTCCCGATTATCGTGGATTCCCGCTCACCCGCGAGAGTGAAGTCTAATACCTTCCCGATGGTCAATCCCTCATGCACAAGTTCCTGAAGCTCGGGGACGAAGTTTTCAATGGCCTCCCGGCCTGCACGATAGGCTGTCACCGGATTCACACCCCGCGAGGCGAGCATGAAAGACCGCAGATATGCCTGATGATGGAACAGAGCCGCCGTCAGGACCATATGTTTAATGATTGAGTTATATTTCGTAATGGTTCCGACACCCGGTATATTAAACAAGGCCGAGGAACCGAGGACGTTGTTGAGGAATTTACCCATCTTGGGATCGGCATACATCACAACTCGCTGACGGATATTACCGTCGCCATCGATAAATGTATCCTTGCTCCCGTAGATTTTCCCTTCCTCCGCTTTCCCTTTCCATTTCCAGACCGCGAAGTTCGGATGTTCTATCCGGACAGGAAGTTCCTCGGAGCGATCCTCGCTGAACAGGCCCGCCTTTTCCCCGAGCTTCACGAAATTCCGATCATGGATGACCTGAGCTATTTGTTGGCGAGCGAGTCGCTGGGCATCTATAGCTCCGGTCACGTCTAGTTGTAGACCTCGTTGCCAACCCTCGATCAGCGAGGGCAATGTTCGCTGCCGAGCCCGGCCCGTCGAGGTTGTAAACTTCGCCTTACCCGCCCCGGATGTCAGACTCTTCTTCCAGAATCGAGCCGAGTAGTTATCGTGGATATTCTTAATGATTCCCGCGTCCATCGCTTCAAGACCGAGGGCTGCATTTTCCGCGATCAGCCTATCCCCGAATGCCTGTTGCTCGGGGGAGAGCGATTGAGCCCGCTCGACCAACGTCTGAAGCTCGGGCGATAAACCCAGAATGTTCTCGGCCGAGTAGGAATCGGGGTTGTTCTGCATATCGATGTAAACAGCCAATGCGTCATCGACCTGAGCCAGCGTCTCACCGTCCCGCAGGAGTCCGCCGAGATCAGTCTTGGCGTTCCGCGAGTTGATATCAGCCCGAACTTCGGCCAGTTGCCGGTCCCCGATCCACTTATCGGTCAAACCGGCCTCACTGACAGTAGTATTTTCGGCCACGCTGGGTATCTCAGCTTCGTCAGGCAGGGCGGGTTTTAAACTCTCGGGCAAAGCATCCTCGGATTTTAAAGCCCGCTCTACGAGGGCCTGTTTAGCCAGCGGGCGACTCGTCCTGATCTGCTGCTCGGCCATCGCCATACTTGCCATCGGCACCGGAGGACGCGGTCTCCCGCTCCCATCCACGCCATCGGCCCGGCCACCGCCATGTATAGCAGCCAGCGGCCCAGCGGCCATCAACGGCATCACGAGGCCCTGTAGGGCAGCATCACCGACACCGGCAAAGATATTCTGATCCTTCGCGAAGGTCAGCCGGTTCGCGGTGTTCTGGAGTATCTGTGTAATACCCTCTTCGGCCCCGCCTTGAATTTGTTGGCCCGCGACATTCAGCCCGGTTTCCAGTATACTTCCGGCTACCCGGAGTCCCTTGCGAGTACCGCCCTGTGTGACGGCTAAGCGTATTCGACCGATGCCGCCCGCAAGTCGCATCCCGGCTTTTCTCGCTACGCTCTGGCCAAACTTTTCCAACGTGTATTCTATACCGGCATTAGCAATCGCGGCTGTCCATTCATCGTAAACGGAGATCTCTTGTCCGGTCTCACGCCGACGAGCAACTTCCAAGAAGGTAGATCCTGCCGTGGAAGTCGCGAATCTCGCTGGGGCACTTGCCCACCCACCGAGGAATAGATTCATCATATTGCCAACGGCCTGCCCGGAGAATCCACTAGCACCACCTTGGGGGGCAAGGATACGATTAATCTCCTCACCCTCGCGTGCAGCTTGAGCCGTTGCCCCCTCGGAAATCCCGAGGGCGTCCGTAATCCTCGCCCCCGCTGCCCGGATACCGTTGATATTGTGAAGGGCCGTACTAGAGATATTGGACTTAAAATTCTCCCATGAGTCATCTTCCATACGGGCCTGACGCCGGGCTGCGAAAATATCCTCGGGAACGGCTGACCCATCCACCGTCCGGTAAAATCCTTCCGGCTGGAGTCCGGCCATTTCCCGGTAAGCATCGACCAGAGCCACTTGCTCATTCGCGGTAAGGCGGGCACTTCCAGCTCGGTCCCGAAAGGTCTGATACTCTTGTATGCGGTCAGAGGCCCGCTGCATGAAAGTTTCGGGCGTCACATCTCCGCTGTTAATATCCTCATTGGCCCAGAGTTCCCCCAGTTTCCCCGCAGCATTTACTGCCCCGTAGAACTCAGACACACTCATCCTCTGGCCGATCCCGGGCTCTGGGACAGGACGGGTGGGAGCACTAAGAACATCTCCCCCCCGGATAAAATCGGAAACACTCATTCGTTGCGGCATTCTATCGTCCCTTCGCAATTGCTTCTATGATAGCTTCCCCAGCCTTGGGATGTCCCGGAGGATGGAAATCCACAATTCTTGCTTTAGCTCCCCCGGGCCGCGTAACAATATCCCCTATTTTATGCGTCTTATTGGATGGCATTTTGGCCGAATCTGGATCGAAAAAGGCTTTAATTTTATCCCTCTCGGAATCATAGGAGCTATTACGCTGGGCGGTCAACTCTTTAATCTGAGCCTGAATCGGCGTGGTACGTTCGGCCAACTCCTCCGGATCTTCCGCTTCGTCTTCAGTCTGGGGATCAAGTTGAGCAGTTAGTCTATTGATTTCTCGTACGAGTGCTTTGCGTCGGGCGGCTTCATCGTCCCGAATTATATCCAGCCCCAACTCCTCCGCCGCTGTGAATTCTCTGGCTGCTTTCTGCTGCCGCTCCAGCCTGCGAGTCTGCCGCTCTTGTACTGCATCCTCCGCAGTCTCCGCTCGCTGTGTAGACGCTAATTGCTCCGGAATCGACAGGCCGAGTTGGAGACTTCGCTGCATCTGATCTACTTGCAGGGCCCGCGACTCGCGTTGCTGCTGCAACTGCTCCCGCTGGGCAAGTAACTGCTGCGACTCTTCATCCACAAATTGTGATGCGAATTCCGGGTTCGCAGCAAAGTATTCGAGGGCTTGCTTATCGTAACGTGGGGCAAGAGCTTCTTCGATCTGGGTAATCTGGGCCACCAGAGCATCATCGTCCCCCTTGGCCAACCTAGAAAGCCCGGTCAACTGGGCAGAGATCTCCTGTCGCCTCGCAGATTCCTTCGGGAGCGTCCCGAGCAATCCACGCACGGCCTCGGCATCGCCAAGATTGGCAAAGATTTTCATCTGCTTAATCTGCTCCGGCCGATAGATCCCGGCCTTCTCCGCAGCCACCACGGTCTGATTAAGCTGTCTTGTACTCGCGGCTCGGTCTGAGGTAGTCGGCTGCTGCTTCGCGATCTGGGCCGCTGCCGCCTGCCGCATGGAGAATGCCTGCTCCCGGGCTCGGGCACTTAACTGGGCCGAACGAGCCTGAGCCGTCAGAGCCATATTCGCAATTTGGAGATCCTGACTGCGTCGGACTTGCTGGCCCTGTGCTTGCCCAGCCTGAACTGCCGCTGCCATCAGAGCCCCAACCGGTGTATGTCGTATAACGAAAGCCATGATTAACCTCTAGTTCAGGAGAAAAGACCGCCACCCTTGCGAAAGAGCCCAGCCCTAGCCCGCTGCTGCGGAACATTCGTTGCCCGCTGCTGAGCAATCTTCGTCAAGAAGCCCGGAGTAGTTCGGGGAGCAACCGTGGAGATCACCGACCGAGACTGCTGGGCCTGACCCTGTCCAGCCGCCTGAAGCAGATTAACGAACATACCAAGATCAGGTCCGATATCCTGCTTGCGTTCCAAGAGCCCGGCCTTTTGGACCGCCACTCTTTCACCTAGCTCTTGACGCTGAGTTTCCGCATCGCCAGCAATGCCACGCTCTGCGGCCGAGGTAATCGTCGTACTCCCGAGCCCGCGTGAGGTGAGGTTCTGAGTCGTTGCCGCCTGTCGCTGCTCCGTCGAACGGGCGATCCGAGCTTCCCCGGCTTGACCGAGTCCCTCGAATTGCTTCATGGCTGCTTGGAATCGAGCCTCGTTCGCTTCGTTTGCTGTCTTCTGGGCCTTCTGGATCTGCTTGAACAGACCCCCGAACTGCCCACCTCCACCACCGGTCGAGGATATGGCTCCGCCACCACCACCCGTACCACCACGGGTTCTCCCGCCCCCCGTTGTCCGGGCCATTAGGGTTCTCGCTAAATCTGCCATTCTTGACATCGGAAATCTCCTTACATTCCACCGACTCAAGTATAAAAGTCGGGTGCTTTTGCCTTGGTTGCTATGTTAGTCGATTGGTAGTGTACATCCACGTAATGAATAAATGGATCTGGCACTGCACCGCTCGACGTAATATCGTTGACATCTAGCTCGAAAGTTAATTCGATCACCCCATCGGGCTCTAAATCATCCGTATCTACCTGTAGCCCCGTAGGAGAACTTGCACTGTACTGTATCTCGCTGAGTATATGCTGATACTGAACGGTCGAAGCAGTACCGGCAAATGTTCCCACCGCTGGGGACGACTGGAACGGAGCTTGGTTATGCCCTTTAGCATATATACTCGTTGCCTTGAAAGTAATGGTCCCCCCGGTGACAAGCGTTGAAATATGACTCCAATGAATATGCAGAAATATATCCGTCCCCTTTACGTAATCGTGAGGGATATGGAAACTCATAAACGCTTCATCCCCCACCCCGAATTGCCATGCATTTATCACTCCATTATAGGCTGCAAGCGTCGGCCTTGTCCCCCCGGTATTCTTGGCAAACTGATCCCCCAGTAAATCCCTGAATCCGAAAGTCTTCGCTGCCGAGTCAACCTTAATCCCATTACCACTCGCCTTCTCGATTACGATGTCCGCAGAGCCGACCGGCGTTAAATCCCCGGACGAGTTAATCTGCGTATAATTCACCGCCCCGCCGAAATGCCCGGTGGCTCCCTTGACCTGCCCGGTCGTGACGGTATTCTCGTCCGCAAAGCTGATCGTACCGGTGCTATCAGAGATCACATTGCCGTCCAGATTCAACGTATCAACGTCAACCGCACCGAACGTACCGAGCCCTGTCACCGTCAGCGTTCCAAACGTACCGAGTCCCGTGACGATTACGGACCCGAAATTCCCAGCCCCCGTCGTAGTGAAGTCGAAGGTGCCCAGATCCAGATCACGCACCGCTCCGGTATATGGTACCAGATTCTTGTTCGACCGAGCCTTGGCCCTACGCGGTCGCGTGGGTTGCCCGGGAATGCGGTCGCCTGCGTCTGAGCGTATAGCCATTATAACTTACGCCCCCGCGTACGCCCAGTTACTTCCATGTCGATAAACATATTCTCGAAGGCCCATGTCTCTCCGGCCGTCGTGTTGGACAGTTTAAACACTATCGCGTTACCGGCGATACGATTCAGGATCACAGTTCGACCCGCCACCGCTACCCGCGAGAATCGCAGGGTTGACGATTCGACCGCCCGCTGAATTGTATTGTCAGCGTAGGCTTCGAGCGTCACGTCGCTGGAGGCACTATCAAGGATCATCGTGACCCGGTTAATCTTGGTGTTCCGCATAGGCCCACCGGCCGACACAACCGGCATCTGAAGAGAGGAAGCGATTGCCGTGCTATCATCGTTGAAAACCGTGGAATCGATAAATCGAATGAATCCGTCCCAGCCGCCCATCAGGAGGGCGTGGTCGTTCGGGTTGTCTCCATCGTACGCATAGGAGGTCGTAGGCCCCTGATCGTTTGGGAACGCGATAGGCCAAAAGGCATCTATCCGACTATCCCAGAAGTAATGAGTCACCGCTCCGGACGCCGTAGCAGTAACGAAGATGAACAGCCCATGCCGGACTACATCCCATTGAAGCTGAATCGTGTTCGTGGTAAGATCGATCCCGCTGAGAGTGTCGTCAATCCGATTGAGAGACACCGGCTCAGGGACTCCGCCGACCACGAGACGCCACAGGACGCCCGCCCCGATGAAGTAGAACACACCGTTCGGATCGAAGGTGAAGGCATCAGGCCCGACGATGCCCATTTGGTAGCTGATATTGTCAATACGTCCGCCATCAGCCGGATCGCCCCGCATGATCCAGAGCGTATGATCCCCGCCGATATACATTAAATCATCGGAGAAGGGAGCGAGACACGTTATAATATCAGGGCATATACCCGCGTCGGTGTTATTGCCCGCGACAGCCATGGTAGCTGTCGGCGTGGCACCATAGTCCCAGTCCAGCGGATCACCCGCTACGGACAGGAACCAGTTGTGCGGGTCCGTGTCCAGCCCCGCCATCGCGATACGTCCGCGATAAAGTTTGATTATGCGACACGCCTCGTCCTGATATTGGATCGTGGGCGAGCCCGTCACATCGCTATCCGGGATCGCTTCGTTCACGGTTATCACCGTGGGTCCACTCCCGGAAACGCTCGCAATCGTATAGAACCCGTCGTTCGACACAGACGCGGCGACCAGCAAGTAATCCCCCGCTGCTCGATCAGACCAATCCTCGGCAACGGTAAACGACGGCGTGGCTGGGGTCGCAGCCGTGATAGTTACGGCCGTCTCATTGCTCCCCATGGGCAACGTACCACCAGTCGGCGTCCATGTAGAAACCGTGTCATCGGTGTTGTCGAAGTATTTATAATGGGCCGGGTCGCCATCGGCGAAATAGATCTTGGTGAACGCGGGCTGCATGTCCACACGTCCGGTCGCGTTCAAGGCGTCATCGCCATTGGTCGCCTCCGCGAGACTGTCGGCGGGCGTACCCGAGTACACATCGCCTGCCGTGACCGTCACGATCTTATACGCCCGACCGGTCTCAGAGGGGGGGACGGCTGCGGCCCCGGTGAACTGCCAGTTGTCTATCGTGGTTTCATTGTTCGTGTCATCCGTGCGAAAACATTTGAAACCTACGTACGCTCCGATGGTACCGGCTTGATTACCCAAACTAGCCCCGGACTCGATCTGTGCGGCGTCCGCGAACAGATCAAAGGTACTAGACGAGGTCAGCACCATTCTGAGAGTGCGGGCCGTTGTCCACCATGTATGATCGGTCCACGTACCTGAGCCGCTGGATTCCGGTATCCAGCCCGCAGTTGCCCCGCCCCGGTCGATTTTGTAAGAATATACTCCGCTGTTATACCGCCAATTGAATGTAACATGCCGCCAGTCTCCCGACCACCAGCCTGAACCCCCGAATGACGGTTGGCCCGCGTCGAGCACGAAACCGACAGATACTACACCCTCACCCGCTACGTCCGGCACGAGTGTTACGTCCATCTGGATTTCGTAACTTTGATTATCCGTAATCTGTGCAGTCTTGTGAACAGCCAGAACAGCGAGACTACCTTCTCCCCCGCCTACCGCGTTATCCTGAAGTATTTCCTGCCCCGTCACATTGGGGAAATCAACACTCAAATTAGACCACGGAAATACCTCCCGCATTGGATACCAATTAGTGTCATCGAGACCACCATTGGAGTATGCGAAAGCGTCCGACGCGGAGGATTCAGGGGTACCAGTCCGGTCAAGCTCGGTGATCGACGTAATACGCTGAATTGCATTGACCCCGTTGTGCAAGGCCGAGAAATACTTGGTCGTACCCCAGCGTTGCCCACCTCGGGCCCGCCCGTCGATCACGTCATAAGCGATGACGTTCAGGCTTTCAGGCGTCGTTCCTTCCGGTTGACGCCCGAAAGCCCAGTTTTCGTCAAATCCGCGTATGGGAAAAATTAATTCGGTGGGTTGTGCAGGCATTACGATTTACCTCGGTGGAAATCCAAATATCGTACCGCTCGTTGCAGGACTGTCACGTCTTCTCGGAATAGCCCAAGAGCACGATTACAAGTATTACACAGCAACCCTCGTATCTTACCCGTTTGGTGATTATGATCTACGGCTAAACCTTCCCGCAATCCAGTCCTTTTACCGGCTCTCCCGCATAAGAAACACATGCCCTTCTGCGACTCGTATAACCTATCATAGTCCTGCGGAGTTATCCCGTAATTTCGTTTCAGATTTCGGGCCCGAATTTTCTGCTGCTCATCTGGCCGAGCATTATACAGGCAGGCTTTCTTCTGTTTACAATCCCGGCACCACGAATGTTTGCCGTCAGAAGACTGTGCATAATTGGTAAACATCGAAATCGGGAATAATTTACCGCATTGTGCACAAGTCTTCTGTTTAACCGGCTGTGCTGGCATAGTGCCCGCCTCTTACGTGCCGAGACCGCGATAGCGGTCATCATCGTTCGTTGCAGCGACATTGCCACTGTAGAGGAAGTCGATGCCGAGCAGGATAAGCTCGGTACTGGTGGCATTGGCATCCAGCGTCAGACGAACATGGTCGCCCGGCTGGTATCCACTGCCGCTGATGTCCAGCACGGACTCACGGACCAACTTCGTAACCGAAGCCACGGCCGTTTCAGCCACGGCGGTACGGACAGTCGTGATCTCGACCACGCCACCCCGATAAATTGATTGAGCGGTCGTAACGCCCATATCGGATGTATCGGTCGCGTGTGCGGCAGCGGGCATAAGGTGTAATCGAATACCCGCGAGGTCGAGGCTCCGGTCGTAATCTTGGGGGATGTCGAAATCAAGGAACGCGGTCTCGCCGTCAGCAAACGATATGCCATCCTCTACCCACGTCGGAACGTCGCCGGTGACGAGGGGCAGAAAATCGTTGGATGCACGGATATGACCGTGCAGCGGCAGTTCAACTTCCCGAAGGAACTTATCGCCGATGACGATGTCATTAAAGTTTTGCATGTTAAGGCCCACTGTAAATCTCCTTAGAATGTCGTGACATCAGGCCGTTCCTGAAGATCACGCCAATCGGTAATGTTGAATTCCTTCGGTCGCAAGTTCCCGAGGGATTTCGGGGCACTTCGCCGATTGATACGGTACGCGGCCGGTAAAGCTACCGTACGGTAATACTGCTGCCGACCGGATAACGCATCCTCGCCATGTAATTCGGCGAACGCGGCACAGGCAGTTTTAATCACCTCGTCGTAGTTCGCCCCGAACGGATGCAGATCGCCGTCACTCGTGAGTGCTGTGAAATGCAACTCGTATGCAAACTGCACCGTATAATCTCCGCCCGGCGTCGGATAAACTACCATTTCCCAACGCCGTGCAATATTCGTCGCATCCATCTTCCGGGTCGCGGCAAGACTGGGATAACCGGTTTGAGTTTCCGTGTTCTCCCGCAGGCGACGGACAGTACCTTCGTTGCTCCACTTGATCGGAGTACCCGCATTCGTGGAGGCAGCATAGGTAAGTTTACTCGCGTACTCCCCACCAAAATCGCTGGGGAGCGTGTAGTTTCCAGTAGCCGTCAGGGTAAATGTATCGCCCGTATCAGCCGATGCGTCAGCGGACAGAGTAACCACTGTGGCACTCGTGTACGCAGTTATGACATACGTATTGCCCGACGTGGACGCCGTGATCGTATGACCCACCATCGAAGCGTAGAAGTCCGATGAAGCAGATGTCGCGGTCGTATCCCCGACTCCGCTAATCGTGACAACCCCGGTAGTCTTCGAGGCCCAGAGCACCAGCGATGCAATCGGCTGCTGCACACGCCACCCCTCCTCGGGTGCATCCATCAGAAATGTTCGGATACCGCCGTTGACGTAATCCTTGATTTGCTGGGCGGTGGGTACATCCGTGGGAGGCTGGGCTACCTCAGTCCCGGTTGCACCGTAATAGGCTACGCCTAACTGCGATGCAATGTAGGTCTGAAGTTCTTTGAATGTCAGGGCTGATTCGCTCATCCGGGTATCCTCGATATGGGGAGGGGCCGAAGCCCCTCCCCTATCGTCAAATTACTTCTTAGCCCCGACCACCGATCTGGGCAATACGCACCCAGTCAACGCTCAACTCGGCGTCGGTACCAGTGCCTTCGATCTGCGACACGTACGACAGGCACATCACCGCATTGGGGATGTTGGCTCCCGTGGTACCCGTCTCAACCAGCACGCCATTCACGTAGAACTCCACGCTGGTCACGCCGTTGATGACGAGGCCTAGCGTTACATACGTGTTATCAGCATTGGCCGCAACGTCAGCCGTGATGTCTTCGGCCGAAGTACGGGCAGTGATCGAACTGATCTTGTCGTCCGTCGAAGCTGCGTGATGGAAGAAACCCGCCTTATCGACGGTGTCATCTACAACGCCTGCGGCGATCAGGGTCACATCCACACCGGCGAGGCCGATGAAATACTGATCTGTCGCGTCGTTCATCTTCACGCGGGCTTCAAAGGCGATCTTCACGCCTGCGGCGGGCTTGACCATACAGTTAGTCAACTGCACATTCACGCCATCATCAGCCGTGGTGCTACCGGCCGAATCGACCAACAACACACCGCCCTGTTCGGTAGCGATAGGAGCAATGGCCCCGGTCGTAACCGCCGTGATAACGTAACCATCAGCCGTGGTCACGTCGATCTCGCCCATGTAATCATTGAAATACTTGAAACCGATGGACGGATCATTGTCGATCTCGGCCCACGGAATCTGGTCCCAGATCAACGGACTGGGGCTGGAGGCACCCGCAGCCATTGTGCTTGCAGTCTCGCTCGGATTGACACCGAACAAGATGGCCTGACAGGTACCATTGGTCGAAGAACGATCAACAGTCTGCATGGCCTTGCCGATGGTAATACCCTCGCCCACACCGCCAGCCGCGTACGACCCGGCCTGTACGGTCAGAACGGTGGTATCAACCGTGACACTCTGATCGGTGAAGATATTGATCTTCTGCCCTCTACGAAGCGGCACGAACAGATCAATGTAAGCCGGGCCGGTCTTGCCACTCGATTCGGGGGCAACAACGCCCGCGAAATTCTTCAGATTCGTGGCTGACGGCTTCTCAACATGCATTGCTCGCGTACGCTCAAAATCACCGGCAGTGCCGAGATCGGCGTCGAAGCAAAGCAAATAACCCATGGTCAACTGGTCAGTGCCGGTGTAGAACACCCGCTTGCGGTCAACCAACTCGCCTTCATATTGCGTAAAACCCTGCGACATCGTAAATCTCCTTACTACTTACTGTCCTATACTCAGTCAACTACCCACTGGACTCGTTCCCACTGATTTACGCAGTAGTCGTATGGTGAAGAACGAAACCGGCCGTTCGGCGGTTGATACACAGAATGCAGCACCGACCGTCAACGTAGACGACCAGAACAGTGTGCTGCGTCGGCGACTTCATCGGAGCCTTTTCGGTCATCCAGTAACCATCCTGAACGACGGTACGGAGCTTCGACCAGTCCACCGCGTAAATCGGCTTGTCCGTATCATCGTCCAGAATCGGGACGTAGACGACCGGGTGGCCGTTGATGAACGGCGTGCCAGTATCATTGATACGAACCTTGACGCCGCCCATCAGATCTTCGGGGCGGGTGTTATCGTCACGTTTGTCGAGCATGTCGCCGAGGGCGTCAAACTCGTCGCCACCGGTATAGATGATGCGATCCGTCTCAGCATCGCTACCGGGATTGTTGATGAAACGCGGGGGATAGAAACGAGTCAGACGGAACGCCTTGCGGAATTTCTTCAGCAGGGAGTTATCGACGGTCGTGTATACGTCCGCATAATTCTTCCACTTGGCGTTTGCCGTGACGTTGGCATCGAGGCCCGCACAAATGGTACCGGTCGAACCGTCGCCGAAACGAATGGTCTTACCGAGGAACCCGCCTGTGACCCCGCCAATGTCCAGCTTGTTCAGGTAATACGGCACGCCGTAGGGGAACAAGTTGTCCGAAACATTCGTGGGGGTCTGCCACCCACGCTCCTCGATGATGTCGGCCCATGCCCACAGAGCATCGGCAACACGGGTCTTGATGAGGCTAATATAGCCCTTGGCCGAATTCATCTGCGTGAGCAGTTCGACCTCGTCCCATGCATACTGCGTGGAAAGCTGCGTCCACGGGATGTCGATTTCTTTGTGTACGTTGGCCACGTTCACCGCGTCCGTATCGAACATCTGGCGGAACTTGGCCTGTCCGGTGTGATCCAGAACGACGTTTCTCTTGACGGAGGTACCGCCATCGATGGTCAGTCGCTTCTGGTCGAAGATACGATTGAATTCGTATCGCTGATAAGTCCACATAACTTCGAACTTATCCTTCGGGAGATCTCTCAACGTGGTCGCCAAAAGATCCAGATGGTCTTCCATGCTAACGCCCATTACAACTCCTATGATTTTTCTTTAAGAGCCCGCATGCGGGCCTCAGTCCTACTCACCAGATCCTCCTCTGAAACCGGAGCATCTTCGTCGGTGTCCTCAGCGACCTTTCGCTGAGTACCGGGGAGTGTCTTTGTCCGTTTCTTCAGACTCGCCCGAATTTCATTGCGAATTGCAACGTCCTTCGTCCCCGAGGAAACTATCGCAAGAGCCCGGGACATCGCATCAGCGACCGTCATATCCTGCCCGTGGGCGGAAGCCCCGGTCCAGATACAATCAGCCTCTTGTAACAAGGCGAGTCTCGCGGCTTCCTGATCCTCGGTCATCGTCGCGATGTCCGAACCGTATACATCCGTGTATGACTTCATTTCCGCACTACCGAAGAACTCCGTGACCGTAGTGGCCAGAGCCTCCTGCTGGGAAGTCTGCGTGATCGCCACAGCTTCCTGTTGGGCCTTCTGCATCGCATTGACCCGCTCAATCGCAGCATTTACGGGGGCGACCAAAGCATTAATAATGTCGTCATTCCCATATTGCTCGATCAGGGCCTTGGCATCGATGCTACCCATAGCACCATCGTCGGCATCTTCAGACTTCTCCGACGCATCCGAGGGCTTCACGGGGTCCGCGTCCCTCAGTTGACGCCCACGAGTCGAGTAACGAGAATTTTCTTCCCGCCACGCCTCGAAAACATCCTTGAAGGTGTCCATCGCCTCTTCCGGCTTTAACACCGTATAGTGATCGACCTCTTCGTTCGTCCAGCCACGAGCCAGAGCCGCACGTCGGTAGTTCGCCGGGAGGGTAGAGGATTCATTATCCGCTGCTTCCGACTCATCTACGTCATCTGTGTGGGCTTCGCCGTCGCTGTCAGGCTCCGAGAGACCTGCATCGGCATCAGCCGCAGTCTCCTCGGTTACTCCATCTGGCTCGTCCGCATCTGAGGTATCAGCCTCGCGGATCGCAGCCATCTTTTCCTCGATTTCCATCTCAAGAGCATTTGAGGTGTCTGCCGGGGTTACGTCTTCGTTCGTTGCGTTCGGATCAAGTACCATTATTCTCTCCTGTGTTCGCTGCCGCCACTATTGGCGGGGTAGGGAACTTAGTTATAAGCGTTTTGATCCACAAAGCCTCTACCTTTAAGGTAGCGGCGTTTCTGCGATAGACTCCGGAGGACCGGCTTTGCAGTCCGGCCGTCCACTTGCACTTCCACATCGGGAAACTGTTTCCGGTGCTCGGCTAAATCCACTGAGTCAAATGCCATCGACTCCGAGACGATTGGCTTGTTATAATCGCTACGTACTGCGGCGTGCTCTGCCGGGTAGTCCCGATTCATCTCGATACCGCAGGGCCCGCAACATTCGGCGACTGACATCGCCTCTATCATCGACATCACAGTTTCGTTGGTACGTCCGCACTCGGGGCATTTGAAACAGTAGGTCGGCATTATTTCTTCGCCCCGGTGGGGGCCTTCTTCAGCCGAGCAATATAGAGATCCGCAGCCTGCCGGAACGTGGCAGCGGCTTTCTTGTTTCCGGTCTTCGCAGCCGCAGTCGCCTGCTTACGCAGCGAAGCGGCTTTCGACACGGCCCTTGCTCTACGACTGAGCGGGGTCTTGCTTTTGGCGAGGTCGGCATCCGTCTTCCGGGCGGCGGTCGTGCGGGCCTTCTGGCCGGACTTCTGCCGCTCCTGATTGTCCTTCACCGTGGCTTCCAGATCCGTCTCTTCCTTCTCCTCGTGCTTCAGGAATCGTGCCCTGAGATCGGCCTTCAACTGATCCCGGCCCTTGAGTCCACTCTCACTTTTTCCGAATCCTGCCATTATGATCGCTCCCGTATTTCCGCCTGCTTCTGGGCGACCTTAACGTGTAACGTCGCTTGCTGGGTCTCTTTCAGCTTCTTCGCAAGGGCAGGCTTTACCTTAGCGAATAGCTTCTTATCCGCACGAATGGCTTCCGCACGCACGAGAGTCCGCACGGCCTCGTCCACTTCGTAATCCATATCGCTCTTTGACATATGTGGCATTTTAACCTCGCACCGGTAAGTTCGCCTGTGCTCCATTGGCCCCGCTCTGGGCAGTTCGTCGCTGCTTCGTCTGCGAGGAGGCCGGTTTCTTTCCAAACAAATCGCCGCCATTCTGATTCAGGGCACCCTGCGAAGTCGCACCCTTGGACTCGGCCATCTGCGGCCCGTTCTGGGCGACTACCGCCATCATCTGAGCCAACTCAGGATCTTCAAAGATCTCATCAAACCAATCGAGCCCCATCATCTTCGCGATCCGCGTCACGAATCTACGGAAACTAAACGGCTGGCCCATCTGGGCTGAGATCATAGCCGCGTTCGCCGCAGCCGGAATAATGTTGACTGCCAACGTCTGAAGCTGCTGCATCCGGAACTGCCAGTTGATCGGGGCCATCGAGTCCTCTTTAATCGAGAACGCGAAATCGAGGAAATCCCCGCGTCGGGCCTCGGGCGTCAGGAAGATCTGATCCTCCTCGACCCGGGGGGCCTGCGTCATTTTCACTTCGGTCGCCGTAACACTGTATTCGGCAGGTATCGAATTCCGACGAATCAACGGCAACCGGATAAGCGGGTCCGTATGCAAGTACCACGCACATTTCCGAAGCACGGCCTCCGCCGCACCGTTCACCTGATCCCGCATGTAGGTCGCACCCGTGGCCGCGTTCTGGTTCAGGATGTTAGCCTCAGTCGCGGACTCCGCATCCAGCCCCAGCCCGCCCGTTAAGTTCGTATTGCCGGACATCTGGTTAAACCAAAGTTCTAGCTGGGCGATATACTGCGTATTCTGCGGATTCTGCCCACCGAAGCTATACATCTTAGCGGATTCCGGGGTCTCCATCGGCACTGCATCCAGATTCTTAGCGTCCACGACTTCTTGAGCGTCATCAGCATGAGCCCGCTGGTAGCCCAGTATATCTTTCTGGGCAAGGGCCTGATCCATCGACTTCTTCGCCATCTTGTTACTAACGGTATGGAGATCATGCCACACACCCGCAAGGGCCACCGGCAGAGGATTATCAGGAACTTCCGGAGCCAGTCGCAGGAACGCATACGGGCCGTCATCAGGACCGTAGAACTCTTCCTCCCGCAAGAACTGGGCGTTCGAGGAAGACTTGAACGGCACCGTAACCACCACGTCCGAACCGGGGAGCCATAGTTCCATCAAATCAACGTAGTCATGTAATTTTTGGAGTTGACGCTTATTAAGCTGGGCCGCAGACATATCCCGCACGCCTTTGAAACTATCGGCCAGAGTATCGGCCGAGGAGGGCAGTTTCTCGATCAACTCATTACGATACAAACCCGACTCCAGCACCATATCCCGCTCTGCCCGGATCTTCTCGCCGAGGAATGCACCCGTTTCGAGCCGTCGCGTGGCAGGATCGAATACGAAATCATCGAAAGACACCGTGCCTATCGCGAGTTGCCCGGGATCAACCGATTCGTCTTCCCCGAAGTATATCAGCGAATTCGTCGTGGCGAGACTCACCTTGTAAATGCCTAGCGTAAAGATCGCATCCACAATACCCCGCTGCATGACTTCGTTGAGCTTGAGCTTCTTAGCCATGTAATTCAGACTCAGTTCCAGAAGCTCACCATATTGACGGTAAGCAATGTATTCCGAATCCACCACGGCCTGCGGATTCCGCGTGACGAGGTTGGGGACCATGACCCGAACTGCGTTGAAGGCCAGATTCAGCGGTTGATCGCCCAACACACCATGGTCCTGATTATAATACTGGCCCGCGAATGCCTTGACGAATAACGAACGAGCTTTCCGGAAGTTTCTCGTCTGCTTCCGGCTTAACAGGGCTGCTTCATGCAATGTTTTTGCTGAAAGATCCATATTATTCCTGTCTCAACGTCGGAAATCCCATGTCTCTTGCTTCTTAGCTTCCCTACGTCGCTGCTGTTCCTTCTGGTATCGCTCTGCCATGGACCCCGCTGGCGGCGTCGAGCCGCCGATGATCCGAATTCGCGATTCGAGTAGCCCCTTGTTCATCAGGGCGTCCGCGATCACGCGATCACCATGCGTCTTGCGGGCTGAGGCACTCTCTTCCACCAAGGTCGCGGGACCGATCTCGCCACCCGGGAAATAAACATATGATTCCGCTTCGGACAAGGCAGCATCGGACGGGTTATGCAGAGTCGCATGACACAATGCCCGGCGATAGTCCCCGAGCAGATCGGCCTTCTTCTCCGGGCTGGAATGCCAGCCGTACTTCTTACCCTTCGCGGTCTTGAGGGCGTCAACCGTGTGCCGGTCGATGTAGCAATTCGGATACTGCAACGTCTTCACGAAAGTCTTACCGAAGTAAATGCCAGTGTCGCCGTTCGCCTCATACAGAGTAAAAGGTCGTTTTCCACGCTGCGAACCGCCGAACCAGATAGCCAGAGCCACGACGATCACGGCGAAATCATGGGGGGCGAAATTCGCACTCGCCCATTCCGCGACCTTCTGTTTCGTTTCCGCACACCCTACCGATACGACCGAGTTACTCGCCCCCATACCCTTGCCGATGTCGATCCCGAAGATATAATTGAGCGACTGGTCCGGGCGACCATCGATAAGGTTAATCCAGAGTTTAAGCGGGCCGTTCTTCAGGTGCTCCACTTTAATCTTACTCGCATCGTTCGCCCGAATCACCTGCGGGATCTTCTCCAACGGCACAGCGGGATCGAGGAACACATGCAGGCCCGCCTGCACGGGAGGCTTCACGAACAAACTGCGATGCTTCAAGATTGATTCCGGCTCGAAGAACGTATCGCCGGACCCGACGTGATCCATGTCCAATTCAATCGACATCTCCTTCGGCGTACGTATGGTCTCTTCGTGATTATAGTAGGGCGACCGGATCTTCTCAACGCCGATCACCTGGTCTTCCTCGACGTAGCGACCGTTCCCCTTCTCCGGGTGATTCCACCAACCCATGCGGAAAACCTTGATTTGCCCGCCCTGACACCACTTGGTATACGCCGTGCCCGCACCGTTTGGTGTCGAATTCGGCAGGCGGCAGGCCGTGACATCGCGAGTGGATCGTTTGATCGATTCGCCCTCGGCCATCTTCGCCATTTCATCAAGCAGGATCGCGGTTCGACGGTCGGACGATCCAGCCGTAGCGTTCGCACTCTCGCCGTCGATTCGCGATCTGTTCATCAGGTTTACAAGATGCATCGTCGTACGGGTATGCGGGGGCAGCATCCATTCAGGGAGCCACGTATGCAGGTAATCGAGCTTCCCGAAGAGGGTACCGGGATCCGCAGCGGAGCCGAGGCCCTTCTTACCCGAGGAGTCCACGCAGTTTTCCTTACGGGAAATCATCAGGAAACTACGGTCGGACTTGAACAGCCACTCCCAGTCGAAAACAACGATGTGATCCCACGTCGCACCCATGTCACGCGACTTGTCGGTGAGCAGATCTACGCCGTGGTAAATATGGTCCTCGATGAGCGAGATATGTTCGTCTTGGATGTCCCACGTAATGAACGGGACGTTGGCTTCCTTGGGGCCGCACTGCCGCACGACGCCATCGGGTCCAGTTATAAACAAGCGATTCGTCCACGCGAAGGAATTAATCCAGAACAGCAGGCTCTCCGAGCAGGCATTATAGATCTCCTGCCGGAAACCCGTATCCGCACGGGCTCGCTCCAGCAGTTTCCCACGCCAGCGAAGATTCGCCGCTTTTTCCTTCGGCACCGCGAGTCCCGTGATCGGATCTATCCAAAGATCCCGCACGACGGGGAACGGCTCACTCAAGATCAGTTTGTTCTGAATTATCGCCATGTACTGCTTGTTCCGCCAAGTCGTTTAAACTCTCTTTAGTCTGGTCCAGAATCTTATCCGTCGCCGTCATACCGCTGGCACCCTCGACGGCCGGGCACTTGCCCTCACGACGTTCGATAATGAACTGCTGCATCTTGGGGTCCGGCCTAACAAAGTCCTTCTTGATGACGGCACCGTGTTCGTCGCAGATCTCCCGGGTGTACCCAAGGGCCTGCTTCCAGATCAGGCGGGCAAGTTCCTCGTCTCTGGTACGAGTAATAACATTGCCTTCGTCATCGATGGTAACATCGTCATGGGTCTCAGCCCCAATCCTCTCCAACCATTCGACAAGTTGCTTGCTGCTGGCCATACTACCGCGTCTCCTCCGGGGCCGGTGCTGTCCGCAGGAAGTCCAGATCGTTCTGTATACGCCCGCGAGCCGCACGGTGGAGCCGTGTGTCCTCCCCGGCAGCTTCCAAAGCGTTAATGCGGGTAGTTATCTTCGCAATCGCTCCAGTCAACGACTCATCCGTAGCGTACGCTCTGTACGTCTTACGCAAAGCGGCCTTCGAGTCTCGTGTCCGTTCCACGACCTCCCGTGTAACCGGAGTAACGAACTCTTCTACTTGCAGTCGATCAGCCATTATAACTCCTGAAAGGTTCCGTCGCCCGTTGCTTCGGCACTGGCGTCCAAGTAAACACCCTCGGCCGAGAAATCCTCTCGCTCCCAATACATTGTGCCGACACTAGGGCCGAGAGACCAGAGTGTAGGAACGGGCGAGTTACTCCGCCATTGGTGGAATTCCGCTGTAAGATGTTTGTATACCGGTTTGCTATCAAAAACAGTCCCGGTGTCGTAATACTCGCCGAGAGCCCCGGCAGGCATGATATCACCGGGAACATTGACAAATTCCCATACCGCCACGCGGGCCTCGCCTCGTATCAGACCACTGTTTATAATGATCGGGTCCATTAATCGTCAATCACCCACAAACTAACATCGTCAAAGTCTAACTGGTGCGTCTTATCTCCACCGACAGTCATACCGATCCGCCAAGTGGTGATGGGATTCGCAAGGGCCGCGACTGCCAAGCCGGTCTGGGCCTCGACTATGTCGCCGTTCATCTTCCAGCAGGATTCGCCATCATTGGCTCCGGCCGAACGAAGGAACCCGTATTCGATGTAATTCCACGCCTCCGTGACCAGCGTCCCGGAGATGTCCCCCCAGCCACCACCAGCGGAGGCCAGATATCTCATCTCGGTCGGGGCCCAGTGACGCAGACGCATGATCGTGCCGGAATCGGATGTCGTCAAATTGATCTGCGGGCCGATATTGGTAATCGGCGGTTCGCTGTTCTGCCGGAGCCAGAAGCCCATCCAGAGCCATTGCCCCACCGCCACCGTCGTATTGAGTGTTTTGTGTACGTAGGCATGACCCTCATGGGCATTCATCAGGATACGCAGCCCGAATCCCCCGTTCTTCGCCGCAGCCGCCTCCACCGTAATCGTAGAGACCGGGGTACCCACTATGGTCTCACCCGTCCAGAGGGACGTATCACCGGTCTCGAAGTTATCCGAGAATAGGATCGTCCGGCCATCGTCGCCGGGGAAAACCAGCCCATTACCAAGAATCGCGTTGTCCATTAACCTTCTCGGATGAATCCTGAGATAATGAGGGTATTCCGGTTCGTACTGGAGCCGATGAGCGTCGGCACCTTACCCGGCAGGCAGATGAACGGCGAGCCGTACTTATGCAAAAGACCGCCATTCGCTGCGAGATTGCCAGTAAACATAACTTTGCCTACTGCGTTGGTGTCGTTGTACACGACGAAGTCTCCGCCGTCCTCGATCTGCACGTAGACATCAACAACGTGCAACACCTCAGTCGAGGCGAGGGTGCGAACTGCGGCACTCCCCTTGTTATACAGAATGACAGGGATACCTGCGGCGGAACTCCCGTCTGTAATGGACTCACCGTGAACTTCGTAACTGGCACCGGGCATATCTATTCTCCTACTCCGTGTGTTTTGATGTATTCATTCGCGTCGGTCATCGTAGCAACTCCGCTTCTCTCGCACTCACACCGGGCGTATCACCGAGGAGCCGCTCTGGGAGCATCCACATCCGAGCAACTTGTCTTACTCGCTCCGCCCTTGCCTCGCGATGTGCTCGGACTTGGGGGCTGTTGTAGATCTTACGGGCCACGGCATTGATCTTATCCAGATCGCTCATTCGGCCTGCTCCGTCTCCCCTGCGTCCGATTGCTCCCCCGTGAGCCATGTGATCGATACCATGCAACCGATAGCTATGCAGAAGGAGGTCTCTCCGTTACTCTTGGCCGCTTGGGGATCGGCCGGTGTCTCCCACGCTACGAGGCGTATATAGCCTATTACGTTGTGGACCTCGGTAACACGCCCATAGGCCGTACAAGTGGCGATGCCATTGGGATCGTCCTGCGTGTGGTCGAGGAATGTAACCCGGACGACGTGACCGATGGTACTGTCCAATACGTACATAACTGCCTCCGTGACTAGTTTAATGTGGGATCTCGGAGCAACTCATAGCTTTTCCATTTCGCGACACGGTTCAACCCGCATCTCCGAGGAGTCCATGAGCCGCTCCGGTCCCATCCGGGCTCACTTGTGGGGCAGGGCATTCATCCCTGTGCCATGAGCCCATCCGAGTCCACTTGCGGGAGCGAAGCTATCACCAAGATGCTAAGAGTTGTGCTCTTGTCCTCGGCACTTGCTATCCTCCGTCCCATAGTGGGCTCTTTCCTTCGGGGCGTATCTACGGGGCAACTGTAGATCCCGCTGGCCATCCCGAATCCATGAGTCAGGGTCTACCCCAACTCGCATACTACCAGTATACCACAGATTCGGGGTTGTGTCAAGATCTATCTGAGATAAATCTGCTCCTATTGTTTCACTGTTTACACACTACCTTGTGATACTTGATACCCATTTTACTCCCGCGGGGCACGTTCTACTCCAATTGTACTCATAATAGCGTTGTTTACTCGTATTAGTATACTATTCGTTTAAACACTAGTACTGATATTTTTATGGATTTTCTCGGGACAATGTATAGGCGAAGGGGGCCCCAGACGCAAACTCAAGGTCGCACCCGCCCCCTAACCAATACCGAACATCTAAACTTGCAGACCATAAGTCTTGCATGCACAGTGCCTTGCCCACTATAACAATATCAACCCAGAATATCGGGCAATATAAACCACTATCATTTAAAGACTTATGATTTAAATCCCAGTATCCCAAGTCTATTGCAATCTCACTGTCACTGAAAATCTATACCC